>ENA-OOXJ01000282-OOXJ01000282.1-human-gut-metagenome-genome-assembly--contig:-NODE-282-length-45965-cov-9.614202_pt1 | contig 45965 bp, 39 predicted proteins | sample MGYA00241587_ERZ501343 | MGnify/ENA primary metagenome ERZ501343 (study PRJEB25962, sample SAMEA2042918) | human gut metagenome | biome: human gut; feature: human-associated habitat; material: faeces... | reverse complement strand
TCAAGAAGATGCACACCATCGATGAGATGATGACCAACGGTACTTTCGAGACCCTCGCCAAGAGAGAGCGTCTCCAGATTACCCGTCAGAGGGCCAAGCTCGAGAAAAACCTCGGTTCCATCGCTGACCTCAACCGTCTTCCCGCAGCCCTTTTCGTAGTGGATGTTCAGAAAGAGATGAATGCCGTCAAGGAGGCAAACCGTCTCAATATCCCCGTTATCGCAGTTGTTGATACATGTTGCGATCCCACTCCCATTGATTATGTGATTCCGGGTAATGACGATGCAGCTAAGTCTGTTTCGGCAATCCTCGATGCTCTTTGCGGAGCTATCAAGGAGGGTCTGGAAGAGAGGAAGCTCGAAAAGGACAAGGAAGAAGAGGCCCGTGAGGCTGACAACGCCGCTTCCGGCAAGAAGATGCGTCCCCGCAAGGGTGCCGCTCCCAAGGCTGAGGCCGCTCCCGCAGTAGAGGCCGCACCTGCCGCTGAGGAAGTCCCCGCAGCCGGTCCCGCTGAAGTAAAAGAATAAGTTTAAGGAGGAAAAACAATGGAAATCAAAGCAATAGATGTTCAGAAGCTCCGCAAGATGACCGGAGCCGGTATGATGGACTGCAAAAAGGCCCTCATCGAGGCTAACGGCGATTACGAGAGAGCAAAGGAGATCATCCGCGAGAAAGGTAAGCTCGTGGCTGCCAAGAGGGCTGACCGCGAGACCTCCGAGGGTGCAGTAGTAGCAAAGGTTGACGGCAGCAAGGGAATACTGCTCTGCCTCGGCTGCGAGACAGACTTCGTAGCCAAGAACGAGGAGTTCCAGGCACTTGCAAATGCTATTGCAGACGCAGCCATCAAAGCTATGCCTGCTGACATGGAAGCCCTCAAGGCCTGCACCATTGCAGATGGCCGTACAGTGGAGGCTGCCATCACCGAACAGATAGGCAAGACAGGTGAGAAGCACTCTCTTGTAGCATACGAGAAAGTAGAGGCTCCTTACATCATTTCCTACATCCACACCATCAACGGCAAGCTCGGTGCAATCGTAGGCTTCAACAAGGAAGTTCCCCTCGATCTTGCAAAGGGCGTGGCCATGCAGGTGGCTTCTATGAATCCCGTCGCTGTCAACAAAGAGGCCGTGCCTCAGAATGTGATCGACGAGGAACTCAAAGTGGCCGTAGAGAAGACCAAGGAAGAACTCGTCAAGAAGGCTGTTGATGCAGCCCTCACCAAGGCCGGAATCAACCCTGCCCACGTAGACAGCGAGGACCACATCCAGTCCAACACTGCCAAAGGCTGGCTCACCCCCGAGCAGGCTGACCAGGCCCGCGAGATCATCAAGACTGTCTCCGCCGAGAAGGCCGCCAACCTCCAGGAGGCCATGGTCAACAACATCGCCAACGGCCGTCTCAACAAGTTCTTCAAGGAGAATACCCTTGAGGAGCAGGAGTACCAGATGGGCGACGGCAAGACCTCTGTAAAGGCAGCTATTGCAGCCGTTGACAAAGAGGCCAAGGTAACCGTCTTCAAACGCATCTCACTCGTAGACTAAATCACAACCGGCACTGTCCGGTTCACATATCTGAAAAGCCCGGTATCTGTGCCGGGCTTTTTTACTATCTCCTTTTTGAATTTTCTACATTTGCGTAAATATTTTGCACATGGTAAAAACCGTAATCAATTCAAGGCAGGCGACTTTGATGGCGACTGTATCAGTAATGCTGGTTATGATGCTGATGCTCACCGGATGTGGCGGGACAGCGGCACGTCTTACGACAGAAGAGACTGAACTGGTGATGTCCTCTGGCGGGCTGATGAGGGTGTTGCTGGTCACTTCGCGGGAAGACTCGCTGCTGCTGCGGAAACATTGCACGGACCTGACAGCGGAGGATCTTCAGTCGGAGGTCTATGACCGTCTGGCCCGAAGGATGGTGACTACGGTGACGGATTCCACTCAGGACGGGGTGGGGCTGGCGGCTCCCCAGGTCGGACTGAACCGCAGGGTAGTGGCCGTAATGCGTTACGACAAGCCGGGATATCCGTTTGAGGTGTATCCAAATATCCATATCGAGTATTTTTCTGATGAGACGCAGACAGGTCCGGAGGGCTGCCTCTCCATTCCAGATATCGCCGGTGACGTTGAGCGCTCGCAGCAGGTGGTCATCCGCTACACCGACCCGGAGACTCTGTCGGAGCTCCGCGATACCGTGGACGGCTACACGGCGGTCATCTTCCAGCACGAAGTCGACCACCTCGAAGGTATCCTGTTCACGGACAGGATGACAGCTCCGGCTGGTTCGCCGGATTCCGAAAGGTAACGGTAATACGCTGCTTCTCCAGTCACCTTCCGAAGGTGGGCTTTTCACCCCCTCTCCATTTACTCCTTCCGAAGGAGTTAAGGGGGGGTAACTCACCTTCCGAAGGCGGGACGATTTTGCGGGAAAACCGCACACCTTCTGAAGGTGGGAAAGGGCTGGACGGAACGGAAACGCCGCTACAGACGCTGTGGCGGGCAAGGCGCGAAAACTCACCTTCCGAAGGTGAGACGATTTTGCAGGAATACTGCACACCTTCCGAAGGAGTTAATGGAAGGGGAACGCTGCTAAAAACTCACCTTTCGAAGGCGGGACGATTTCGCGGAAGGCCTGTAGCAGGGGATCGGTGGAAAGGCCATGCCGCAACGGCAGAGAATCGCGGAAAATGCTGCCGTTGTGGAAAGGTGGCGAAAGGAGAATGTGGCCCAGGGGGTCTGTAGTAGGGGGCAGTGAGAAAGGCCATGCCGCAACGGCAGAGAAACGCGGGAAATGCTGCCGTTGTGGAAAGAGGGCTAAAGGAGAATGTGGTCCAGAGGGCCTGTAGCAGGGGATCGGTGGAAAAGGCAATGCCGCAACGGCAGAGAATCGCGGGAAATGCTGCCGTTGTGGAAGAGGGCGGAATGAGATGGGAAAACAGGGGCGTGTGAAAGGGCGGGCATGAAAAACCCCGGCTGCCGGAGATGTGGCGGTCGGGGTCTTTGGGTCTACGGGACCGGAGTGTTCCGGCGGGGATGAAGGTTCATCGAAGCCGAAGAGTGTTCCGGTCGGGCTGGGTTGCCGGGCGGGCTGTTACTTCAGTACGCCGAGCTCCTTGCCGATCTTGGTGAAGGCTGCGACGCATCTGTCGAGGTGCTCCTTCTTGTGGCCGGCGGATACCTGTACGCGGATACGGGCCTGGTCTTTGGGCACTACAGGGTAGTAGAAGCCGGTTACGAAGATACCTTCGTCCTGCAGGCGTGCGGCCATCTCCTGGGACAGCTTGGCATCGTACAGCATGACTGCGCAGATAGCTGACTCGGTGGGCTTGATGTCGAAGCCGGCTGCCTTCATCTTGCTGATGAAGTAGTCGGTGTTCTCGTGCAGGCGGTCCTGGAGTTCGTTGGACTCCTTCATCATGTCGAACATGCGGATACCTGCTGCTGCGATCATGGGAGGAATCGAGTTGGAGAACAGATAAGGTCTCGACCTCTGGCGCAGCATGGCGATGATCTCCTTCTTACCGGTGGTGAATCCGCCTACGGAGCCGCCGAATGCCTTTCCGAGAGTGCCTGTGATGATCTCGATCTGGCCGCGGAGGTTGTAGCGCTCGGTAACGCCGCGTCCGGTCTTGCCTACGACGCCGGCTGAATGCGACTCATCGACCATAACCATGGCGTTGTACTTCTCGGCGAGGGCGTGGATCTTGTCCAGAGGGCATACATTGCCGTCCATCGAGAACACACCGTCGGTGACGATGATGCGGTGACGCTGGGCCTGGGCTTCCTGGAGGCATTTCTCCAGCTCTGCCATATCAGCGTTGGCATAACGGTATCTCTTGGCCTTGCACAGACGCACGCCGTCGATGATGGAGGCGTGGTTTAGGGAGTCGGAGATAATGGCGTCCTGCTCGTTCAGAAGGGGCTCGAATACACCTCCGTTTGCATCGAAGCAGGCTGCATAGAGGATAGTGTCCTCAGTTCCGAAGAACTCGGCGATCTTGGCCTCGAGGGTCTTCTGCAGGTCACCTGTACCGCAGATGAAACGCACGCTGGCCATTCCGTAGCCGTGTGTGTCGAGAGCTTCCTTGGCGGCGTTTACCAATTCCTTGCTGTCGGCAAGTCCGAGGTAGTTGTTGGCGCAGAAGTTAAGAGCCTTGGTGCCGTCCTGAAGAGTGATTTCGGGACCCTGGGGGGTTACGATAACGCGCTCCTCTTTGTAGAGGCCGGCTTCCCTGATGCTGTTCAGCTCATTCTGAAGATAGGCTTGAAAATCTTTATACATAATATTGGGTTTTTAGAGTAATTTTCTGAATGCAAAAATAATAAAATAGCGGCAGAGTTGTCATCCGCATGAAATAATTCCGGACTTGTAATAAAAATTTGAAAACTCCGGAAGTTTTTTTAGTTTTGCGCCTTGATTATGACAAACAGGGAACAAATACTGAAAAATACGGCCTCCCTTTTTTTAGAGCGTGGCTGCAAGTCGGTGACTATGGACGAGGTGGCCTCGGCCAACGGTATGTCCAAGCGCACTCTCTACGAGCTTTTCCATGACAAGGCGAATTTGCTGCAGGAATGCATCCTTCTGATGCACAGGGATAATGTTACTAAAATGGAAGCGGAACTGGCAAAAGCGGACAATGTCCTCGAGTGGTTTATGCACCATATGGTCAGTAAGGAGGAGAAGCGCATGAGTAATTTTTACGATTTCTTCACGGAAGTGAAGAGGTATTATCCTGAAGTGTTTGTCAATGTGGTTCAGGGTGTGAACCGACGGCACTGCGAACTCCTCGAGAGGATTGTGGAGAGAGGGCAGGGTGAGGGTCTGTTCGTTACGGGTGTTCTGGATGCTCACAGCCTGTCACTCCAGCTGTTTGAGCTTTCGGTTGCAGTGACGGATAAGGCAGTGCGGAACTATCTGGAAATAAAGCATGACCGCTGCGGGGACTACTTGATGTTTTTCCTCGTGCGGGGTATCGCCACGGAAAAGGGCAGGGCCTATATAGACGGATATCTGAAAAACAATAAATCACTGTTACAACAATAAAATGAGAAAATTCTTTAGAATCACGGCAGTTCTGTGCACCTCCCTCCTCGTCTTGAAGGCAGGGCCGGCCGCTGCGCAGACAGAGACAGGGGGAGCGCCCCGGGCTATCCAGGAGGAGGACACCACCGTCCTGCATTTCACCCTGGACGAGGCGATGAGCTATGCTCTGGAGCACAACTGGGACCTGCAGAACTCCTCCCTGGCAGTCCGTCAGGCCGAAGCGGACCGCTGGGCGGCTATAGCAGGCATGCTGCCCCAGGTCAACGGGACACTCGACTATTCAAACTATATGGGTTATGAAATGGCTTTCGGAGGCACAGGCCTTTCCATTGCCATGCCGCCATACGGCTCGATAGGAGTGAATGCCTCGATGGCCGTGAGCGGGGCGCAGATCGTCAGTGCCCTCATCGGCAAACTCTCGATAGAGATGTCCGACGTGACCTACCGCCAGTCGCAGCAGGAGGTGGCCGAGCAGGTGCGGCTCCTGTATTTTTCCGCCCTGGTGAGCCGGCAGACCATCGATCTGCTGGAAAATAATCTGGAGACAGTGCGCAGACTTCACGCCTTCTCCCAGAAATCGGTGGAGGCCGGAGTGGCCGAGCAGGTGGACGCTGACCAGATCATGGTGCAGGTGGCTACTCTCGAGACTTCGATCAACGAGGCACGCCGCGGACTGGAGATGGTCTACAACTCCATGCGCCTGCAGATGAACATCGGATTCGACAAGGAGATAGTCCTGACCCAGACCCTCGACGAGCTGATGGACGTGGAGCACTCGCTGGACCTGCTCTACGATGACTTCATCCTCGAGAACAACTTCTCCTACCAGCTGGCCCTCAAGAGTGCGGACCTTTACCGTCAGCAGAAGAACCTCGCCGGATGGGCCTACGGACCTACCCTCAGCGCATTCTACCAGTACACGGGCAGGAAGTATTTCTCCGACGAGATGACCATGAACATGACACCTCCTAATATGGTAGGACTGACCCTGTCGATTCCCATTTTCTCCTCGGGCAGGAATTTCACCTCCTTCCAGAAGGCAAAGCTCGAATACCAGAAGCAGCTGAATACATTGGAAAGCACGGAGATGGCCCTGAACATCCAGCACCGCCAGCTAAAGTACAACCTCTCTTCCGCCTACGAGCGCTACCTGACCCAGAAGAAGAACGTGGAGGTATCGCAGAGCGTATTTGACAATATCAGCAAGAAATACGAGTTCGGCTACTCATCGAGTCTCGACGTTACCAACTCGGCGACTACCCTCATATCCGCCCAGAGCACCTACGTACAGGCGGCACTGGATTATGTGACGGCACAGATCGAACTGGAGAAACTCCTGAACAAGAATACTTACGGACAAACAGAAGCAGAAAAATAAATCATCATGAAATTCAAAGCAATAGCATCAATTCTTGCCTCGGCAGCCCTTCTGGCCGGCTGCGGTGGCGGCAACACCGGCGATATGGCCCAGGAAAGAGTGGAGCAGGTGAGGACCTCCCCCCTCGCATACGAGGAGGTGTCGAGACAGATCGAGCTCTCTACCACCCTGCAGGGTTATGACCAGATGAACATATCCCCCTCGCTGACGGGCCTTATCGAGAAGATATACGTAGAGGTGGGTGACCGCGTGCGCAAGGGTGACACACTGGTGCGGATGGACCAGAACCAGCTCAACACCACCCGGATAGCATTTGCAAACCTCCAGATAGAGATGAACCGCGTGCAGATGCTCATAGAGAGTGAGGCCATCTCACAGCAGGTCTACGACCAGACCAAGCTGAGCTACGACCAGACGCAGGAGACCCTCCGTTTCCTGGAGGAGAACACCTTCGTAAGGGCACAGTTCGACGGAGTCATCTCGGCCAAGAACTACGAGGACGGGGAGCTCTACAGCGGGGCCCAGCCCATCCTCCAGCTGACCAAAATCAATGAACTGAAGGCGTACATCAATGTGCCGGAGACGTATTATCCTTTAGTGAAGAAGGGAATGAGGGTCAATGTCTACTCGGACATATATCCCGATAGGGCCTTCCCTGCCTCTATCGAGATAGTCTATCCCACGATTGATCCTGCCTCCCATACATTTACCCTCAAGCTCAGGATTCCGAACTCCTCGGAACTCATCCGTCCGGGCATGTACGTGAGCACGGTGCTCGATCTGGGCCGGACCGAAGCCCTCGTGGTGCCCTACCAGGCGGTTCTCAGGCTTATCGGTTCCAACGACCGCTATGTCTTCGTGGATGAAGGCGGAGTGGCAAAAAGGGTTTTCGTGGATATAGGGGAGCGTCACGACCAGACCATCGAGATATCGAGTGACAGCCTCAAGGTAGGCGATCCTATTGTCACCACAGGCCAGGCCAAGCTCGTGGACGGAGTGAAACTGAATGTGGTAAAATAATTCCCCTCAGCCATGAGTATATACAAATCAGCGATCAACCGTCCGGTGACGACCCTCCTGGTGTTTGTCGCCGTGATAGTGATAGGTATCTTCTCGTTCCTGAGGCTGCCTATCGACCAGTTCCCGGAGATGGACCCGCCGTACATCTCCGTGCTGACCGTATATCCGGGAGCCAGTGCCTCCGAGATAGAGACCAACGTTACGAAGATCATAGAGAACAACCTCAACTCCGTAGACTACCTCAAGGAGATTACCTCCACCACCAAGGACAATATCTCGGTGGTGATGCTCGAGTTAGAGTGGGGTACGGATCTGGACGAGATTATAAACGACGTAAGGTCGTACATAGACATGGTGACGGACGAGCTGCCCGACGGCTGTACCAACCCGTTCATCTTCAAGTTCAGTACCAGTTCCATGCCTATTCTCCAGTACTCGATTACGGCCGACGAGAGCTATCCCGGACTGGACAAGCTGCTCAACGATGAGATCATCCCGCAGCTCAGCATGGTGAACGGTATCGGAAACCTTACCCTTTCCGGCTCCCCGGAGCGTTATGTGTACGTGGATATCGACCAGCAGAAGCTGGATGCCTATGGAATCCCCCTCGAGACCGTAGGAAGTGCGATTGCCGCCAACAACCTCAACCTCTCCTCCGGTACCGTCAAGATGAACAAGGAGCAGTACCAGCTGGAGGTACGCAGCGAGTACGTCGAGAGTTCCGAGATCAATGACATAGTAGTGACTGTGACCCCGGAGGGCCGGCAGGTCTTCGTGCGGGACCTGGCCACCGTGCGTGATACCATAAAGGACCTCAGCCTCGACGAGAAGACCAACGGCCGCGAGAGCGTCCGTCTCATGGTGACCAAACAGACAGGCGCAAATACGGTACAGATCTGCCAGGATCTCGAGAAGGAACTGGCCAAGATAGAGAAGACCCTGCCGCGGGATATCAAGATAGAGACCATCTACGATTCTTCGGAAGATATCCAGAACTCCATCAGTTCGCTTGAGGAGTCCATTCTGTACGCACTGCTCTTTGTGGTGCTGGTGGTGCTCTTTTTCCTCGGGGAGTGGCGTTCGACCCTCATTATTTCCCTGACGATTCCTATATCCCTGATTGTGGCCTTCATCTACCTGATGCTGGCGGACAGCTCGCTGAACATCATATCGCTCAGCTCCCTGACCGTGGCCATCGGTATGGTGGTGGACGATGCCATAGTGGTGCTCGAGAACATCACCAAGCATATTGAGAGAGGCTCGTCGCCGAGAGAGGCGTCCATCTATGCGACCAACGAGGTGTGGGTGTCCGTCATCGCCACTACACTCGTGATAGTGGTGGTGTTCGTGCCTCTGACGATGCTTACAGGCATGGCAGGCATCATGTTCAAGGAACTCGGCTGGCTGGTGACCATCATGGTATGTACTTCCACGGTAGTGGCCATCACCCTTACTCCCATGCTCTGTTCCAAGCTGCTGAAGGCCCGTCCCGTGCGTATCAACGAGAGGGGAGTCATCGAGAACATTCCGCCCAAGCGCAACTTCTACCAGAGGTTCGTGATCCCTGTACTCGACGCGTTGGACCGTGCCTATGCCCGTCTGTTGCGCTGGTGCCTGAACCACAAGGCTATAACATTAGGAGCGATTGTCCTGTTCTTCTTCGCCTCCATCACTCCTTTTCTGATGGGCAAGATCGGAACCGACTTTATACAGGAGACCGACAACGGCCGTCTCTCCGTGTCCATTGAGCTGGCTACAGGCTACCGTATCGAGGAGACCGCCAAAATGGCCCGTCACATCGAAAGCCGTTTCTATGAGCTGGTGCCCGAGATAAGGCTTATTTCTACTTCTGCGGGTACTACCGACGACGACGGTGTCTCGGCCATGTTCTCCACCACCATGAACAACACCATGTCCATGACCGTGGTCTGCAACAAGAAGAACGAGCGCGAGCGTTCCATCTTCGAGATAGCCGAGGTACTGCGTCAGGAACTGGCCTCCTATCCGGAGATTATCGACTACCAGTGCGATGTCTCCAGCTTCATGGGCAGCTCTTCGTCCACAGTCGATGTGGAGATCTACGGCTACAGCTTCGATGAGACAAACGCGTTCGCCCAGGAGGTCCGCAACGCCATCCGCGACAATGTGCCCGGAGCCCGCGACATCGACATCAGCCGCGAGAAGGACCGTCCCGAGATCAAGATCAACCTTGACAAGGAGAAACTGGCCTACCACGGACTCAATTCCTCTACAGTCTCCACCTATGTCCGCAACCGTGTCAACGGCATGGCCTCCGGATTCCTCAAGGAGGACGGAGACGAGTACGACATAGTAGTGCGCCTGCAGGAGGAGGACCGCAACTCCATCACCGATATCGAGGACATGACCATTCCCACCGCCACCGGTGCCATGATCAAGATCAAGGAGCTCGGCAAGATAGAGGAGTACTTCGCCCCGCCCACCATCGAGCGCAAGAGCCGCCAGAGGATAGTGACTATCTCCGTTACCCCTTACGAGACTTCCATGGGTGAGCTGGCGGCAGGTATACAGCAGACCATCGACCGGATGGGAGTGCCGAGCGGCATTACCGTCAGACTGGCCGGTAACTATGAGGACCAGCAGGATACTTTCCAGGACCTGCTCCTCCTTTTAGCCCTGATCGTGCTGCTGATATACATCGTGCTTGCCTCCCAGTTCGAGTCCTTCGTCAAGCCGGTGATGATCATGACCGCAGTGCCTTTCGCCCTTTCCGGCGTGGTGCTTGCCCTCTGGATCACAGGCACGACCCTCGATATGATCGGCTCCCTCGGATTCATCATGCTGGTGGGTATCGCGACCAAGAATGCCATCGTGCTGGTGGACTACACCAACCTGATGCGCGACCGCGGCTACGAGCTCAACGAGGCCATTGCCCTTTCAGGCGCCTCCCGTCTGCGTCCCGTGCTCATGACCGCCATCACCACCTTCCTCGGCATGCTGCCTATGGCTTTGAGCCAGGGTGAGGGCGCCGAGATGTGGAAGCCCATGGGCATCGTCGTCATCGGCGGACTTCTTGTCGCCACTGTGGTGACCCTTGTGGTGGTGCCCGTCTTCTACGCCCTGCTCTCCCGTCACGGCGAGAGGGACAAGGACCGTAAGACCCGTTCACAGTTTATTTTCATGCAGTTGTCTCCCAATCCGGAGGGTGACGACCCCGAAGACCGTAAAAAACTACAGTAGATATGAAATGTGTTTTTATAGTTTATAATCAGGCAAATACTGAAAGGGTAGAGTTCATGCTCGATGAGCTTGGAATCCGCGGCTTCACCTTCTTCGAACAGGTCCAGGGCCGCGGCAGCCGGGACGGTGAGCCCCGCCGCGGCACGCACACCTGGCCTGAGATGAATTCCGCCATGATGACGGTCGTAGATGACGACCGCGTCGAGGAGCTGCTGCAGACTGTGCGCAAGCTCGATAACCGCAACCGCGAGGTAGGCGTAAGGGCTTTTGTATGGAATATAGAGCGGACAGTGTGATTTTTTGAATACAATTTTTGATTTTGTATATCTTTGCGCCTTCATTGAGATACCATTGAAACAGAGATGGAGAGCATAAAGGAAATCTACAAGATAGGAAAGGGCCCCTCGAGCAGTCATACGATGGGGCCCAAGAAAGCAGCGGAGATGTTCAAGGGCATGTACCCTGGGGCATCTTCGTTTGTTGTTACACTTTATGGAAGCCTTGCCGCAACAGGCAAGGGGCACATGACCGATGTAGCCCTCGTGGAGGCGCTTAAAGACGAGCGGAGTCCGAAAGTGGATATCGCCTGGAAGCCGGACGTCTTCCTCCCCCAGCATCCCAACGGCATGAACTTCCAGGCCTTCGACTCCGAGGGACACCTCATGGGCGAGAAGACGCTGTTCAGCATAGGCGGTGGCGATATAAGCGAGGACGGAAAGCGCCAGCCCGAGAAAAGTATCTATCCCTACAGCAAGATGAAGGATATTCTGGACTGGTGCAACAAGTACAATTCCTATTTCTGGGAGTATGTGGCCCAGCACGAGGACCCGGATATCTGGGACTTTCTCTACGAGCGCTGGGTGGTGATGAAAAAGGCCATCGAGGACGGCCTGGACCACGAGGGCGTCCTGCCCGGGGGACTGAATGTACGCCGCAAGGCCTATTCGTATTACCAGCATGCCATGAGCTATCAGAATACCATGCAGCGCCGCGGCCTTCTTTTTTCCTATGCCCTTGCGGTGTCGGAGGAGAATGCCGCCGGAGGTACGATAGTTACAGCTCCCACCTGCGGCTCGTGCGGAGTGCTGCCTGCAGTTCTGTATCTTATCCACACCCAGTATAATGTGACCGAGAAAAAAATCATCAATGCAATGGCTACAGCAGGCCTTTTCGGCTCTGTCATCAAGGCCAACGCCTCCATCTCGGGAGCTGAGGTGGGATGTCAGGGAGAGGTGGGCAGTGCCTGTGCCATGGCCTGTGCAGCCGCCACCCGCCTTTTCGGGGGAACCCCTCCCCAGATAGAGTGTGCCGCAGCGATGGGTATGGAGCATTTTCTCGGCCTTACCTGTGATCCGGTATGCGGTCTGGTCCAGATTCCATGTATAGAGCGCAATGCCTTTGCCGCCGCAAGGGTGATGGACTGCACCCAGTATTCCCTGATGTCCGACGGAAGTCACATTGTGCCGTTCGATACAGTAATAGAGGCGATGAAGCGTACGGGACACGATCTGCCCAACCTCTACAAGGAGACATCGGAGGGCGGATTGGCCTACTTGGTTAAAAAGAATCAATAAATTTAGTATATTCGCGGGATGAAGCGTTTCGGACAGACAATATCGGCTTTGGTGCTGGCTGTACTTTGTACCGCAGTGCCCCTCTCCGCTCAGGACGGGGGATCCTCTTTCTTCAAGTTCGGAGTCAAGGGAGGTATCAACTTCACCTCTCTCAGCCGTTTTGAGCTCGGATATATTTCCGAGTCCGTGAATAATTACACGGGCTTCAATGCGGGAGTGGCCTTCAGCTTCGACCTTCCCGTCCAGGGCATGACCATACAGCCGGAACTGAACTATGTCTCAAAGGGGGCGGTCTACCGCGGTCCTGAAGACATCTGGCTCCGTACGGACTTTATCGAACTGCCTGTGAACCTGCAGGTAGGTCTGGACCTTATCCTTCTGCGTCCTTATCTTATGCTGTCTCCCTATATCGGCTATGCCGTGCTGAAGCAGCCGGATGCAGTGCAGTGGTCCGGAATCAACCGTTTCCAGTATGGAATCGGTATCGGTGGCGGAGTTGATTTCTGGAGGTTCCAGCTTCAGGTCAGGTACAACTGGAATTTCGGCCAGTTGGCCCGCAATCTGCCGGAGTCCCTGTCAGGATCCGAGACAGGCTTCCAGATACAGCCTACCGGACCTGTGCGCATGGGCAACTACCGCGGCCTGGAAGTGAATTTGGTGTTTTTCTTTTAAATAATAAAAATTATGTTAGCAATTAATGATTCTAATTTCGAGGAAATGGTAATCAAGTCCCAGATACCCGTCCTTTTGGATTTCTGGGCACCATGGTGCGGTCCTTGCCGCATGATCTCCCCTATCGTAGAGGAGCTTGCCAAAGAGTATGAGGGCAAATGGCTCATCGCGAAGTGCAACGTGGACGAGTCCACAGACATTCCCATGAAGTTCGGCATCCGCAACATCCCTACCCTGCTGTTCTTCAAGGACGGTGTCATGAAGGACAAGATGGTAGGCTCCACCACCAAGAGCGCCATCGTAAGCAAAATGCAGTCTGTAGAGTAATCAAGTGTCATGAAAAAGATTTTCCCGATCCTGCTCCTTGCTTTCCTGACAGCAGCTGTGCCGGCCAACGCTCAGCCAGGCAAGGACTTTTTCAACCTCGGCGTCAAAGCCGGACTGAACTTCTCCAACATGTCTCAGCCCAGCGATGCGTTCAGGAACGGATTTCTGAGAACATACACAGGGTTTAATGCCGGTATCGTATTCAATTTCAATCTTCCTTTAGGATTTGAACTCAATCCCGAACTGCAGTACGTCCAGTCCGGCTATATGTTGAACAGTTCGAACCGCTTTTCCTCAGGAGCATTCCGCATACCTATAAACCTGCAGTGGGGTTTCCGTTTCTTCGACCTGATCAAGCCCTATGTCGTATTCTCTCCCTATTTCGGAGGGGTCCTCTTCGGCAAGCAGACGGTCCTTGCGGGTGAAAGCAAGACGATTACAAAGTACAATGACGAGCTCAACCGTTTCCAGTACGGTATCGGTATAGGAGCCGGAGTGTATGTCTGGCGTTTTCAGCTGGCCTTCAAATGGAACTGGGACCTCAACCCCATATTCGACTACGGGGACAGGATGAATGCCTTGCTGGAGGCTTTGGGTGTGAGCCAGCGCTCAAAGTTCAACGGAGGAGAACTTTCACTCACTTATTTCTTTTAATATCCTACAATGACTCTCACAGAAGATATCCGGAGTACAATCGTTCCCGAGTGGGAAGGTTTCGAGAAAATCCTCTCGGCTGCCCTGGCTTCACGCAGCAACCTTCTCAACAAGATCAACTCCTACCTCCTGGATACTTCCGGCAAACAGCTCAGACCGCTGCTGGCCCTCGTCACCGCGAAGGCCTGCAGCGGTTCTATTAACCAGAAAGCCATTGCGTGTGCCGCCGTATCCGAACTCATCCACACCGCGACGCTGCTTCATGACGATGTGGTGGACGGCAGCGATTACCGTCGTGGCAAACTGACCGTGCGCAGGCTTTTTTCATCCGGTGCCTCCCTTCTTTTGGGGGATTACTGGCTGACCAAGGCCATTCACCTTCTCATTTCCTACGGTTGCCCGTACGAGGTGCTCGGCGCATATTCCAAGGCAATCGAGGAACTTGCAGAAGGCGAGATAATCCAGATGGAACTGGCAGACAGCCTTTCGGCTACTGAAGAAGACTACATGCAGGTTATCAGGCGCAAGACGGCCTCTCTTTTCATAGCGTCAGTCAAAGGGCCGGCGATTGTTTCAGGGGCTTCCGGGGAGGTGGTATCATCCCTGGAACAGTATGCCAGCTGGCTCGGATGCTGTTTCCAGATCCGGGATGATATCCTGGACTACCGTCCGACATCTGAGACAGGCAAGGACAGCGACTCCGACATCATGGAACGTAAGATTACCATGCCGCTTTTATGTGCGATGCGCAATGCCTCCCCCGAGGATGAGCAGCGTATCCGCCGGAGAATGCACGATATCACCTGTGATCCGGCGAAAGTCGGACAGGACAGGGAAGTTGCAGCCGAGATCCGTGAGTTTGTCCTTGAACACGGCGGTCTCGAATCGGCTGCGGCCGTACTCCGGGACTATGTGTACAAGGCGCAGGGCTGTCTCTCAGTTCTCGCCCCTTCCCGCAGCCGGGACAATCTTATGGCTGTCGCCGGGTATGTGGGAGGGATTTAATTTCCATTTTGCATAAGTTATGGCTTTCCCTTCAGACAGGAACATCTGTTCGTAGAATGTCTGGATGGAAAGCAATGGCTCCCTCTCCACGAGGCCTGAGCCGTAGATGTCGTTGTCTGCTTCGAGCAGGGTATGGCCTCCCTCACGTATGACTTCAAGAGTGGATTCATGCAGCAGCTGGCTGTCTGTCTTGAGGTGTATGATGCCGTCCGGCCTGAGGAAGTGTGAATATCTTTCTAAAAATATGGGACTGGACAGCCGTTTGTTCGGCTTTTTGGGCTGCGGGTCGGAGAAAGTCAGCCAGATCTCCGATACTTCGGACGGCCCGAAGAGCGAGTCTATGAAGTCTATCCTTGTACGTAGAAATGCCACGTTGGGCAGAGAGTGCCCGGTTGCATACTTGGCCCCTTTCCATAGGCGGGCACCCTTGATGTCCACGCCTATGTAGTTGTTCTGGGGAAAGCGCTCCGCAAGGGCGATGGTGTATTCTCCTTTTCCGCATCCTAATTCGAGTATGATAGGATGGCTGTTGCCGAATATTTCGGCACCCCATCTTCCCTTTAGCGGATGGTCTTTGTGCATGACCTCATCCATGCGGGGCTGGATAAGGCATTTGAACTCTTCGTTTTCCTTGAATTTCCTGATTTTATCTTTTCCCATAATCTTGCTGTCCTTCTTTCGTGTACGGTATTCTGTCAAGTATGTAGCCGGCTCCGAGTACCCCTTCAGGTTTTCCTCTCAGGGCAATTTCCATCTTCCATGATCCCCTTTCTTCCGGAATGATTCCGCTGCGGTACACCCAGCTGATATCGTAGTAGGAAGTGGTCCCGGCTATCCTGATGAGGCTGTCTGACGGGTTGGAGCGCAGGTGACTGCGGATTCCGTAGTAGTCTGAGGGCAGGACCGCCGTTTCGCGGCCGCGAATTCCCGAAGGGGAGATGACTGTGATGTCCATTGTGACCGATTCCGGTCCTTTGCCCTTGATGAACCGGGCCATCAGGCTCAGGTTGTAGGAGCAGGTAGAGTCGGACATGTCGAGGGGCAGGGTTATCTTCATGCCGTTCTCCTCGGAGAATTCCGCAAAGCCGGAGTCAGGGACCGGTGTGACGGCGCATGATGTGAATACTGCGCACAGCACTGCGGCTGTCAGACAATGTAGCGCTGCGGACCGGGTCATTGCTTGTCGGAGGATTTGCCGTCGGGCCTTGCCGGTCTTTTTTTCCTTTTCTTTTTCCTGCCTTTCTTGTCGAAGCGGTCAATGCTGTCGTCGCCGATGGAGGAGACGAAATCCATGGATTCCTCCTTCCCGTCCTCCTTTAGCAGTGTGGCCGGCTTGATCCCCTTGTGGTTGGCAGCCTTGATCCGGCGGACTTCCTCAGTGGTCAGGGGCATCATCTTGGACATGTTGCCCTCCTCGTAGGAGAACCACATTATCCCCTTCAGGATGTCGGTCTTGACCAGCCATGCAGGACCGTCCTGGAATTCGAGCGGAGCGTTGATGACAGGAGTATTGTTGTGGGCATCCACGTAGACAGGAACTTCGTAGTTGATACAGCATTTCAGTTTGCCGCACTGTCCGGCCAGTTTCTGGGGGTTGAGGGAAAGGTCCTGGCAACGGGCAGCCTGTGTGGAAATGGACTGGAAGTTGGAGATGTACTTGGAGCAGCACAGAGATCTTCCGCAGACTCCGAGACCTCCGATCAGCCCGGCTTCCTGGCGGGCGCCTATCTGCTTCATCTCTATCCTTATCCTGAATTCTTCCGCGAATACCTTGATGAGCTGGCGGAAGTCTACCCTTTCGTCGGCGATATAGTAAAAAATGGCCTTTGAACCATCGCCCTGGAATTCCACGTCTCCGATTTTCATGTCGAGCCCCAGGTCGGCGGCAATCTGACGGGCACGGATCATTGTGCTGTTCTCGCGGGCAATGGCCTCCTGCCATTTCTCGAGGTCGAGGGGCCTTGCCTTGCGGTAGATCTTGCGTATTTCCTTTGTCTCCATGTCGAAGTGGTTGCGCAGCATCTGCCGTCCGACAATAGGACCTTCGAGAGTGATGATGCCCACATCGTGGCCTGTGACGGCTTCCACCACCACCAGGTCCCCTATTTTCAGAAGCTGGCGGGAAGTGTTCTCATAAAAGCCTTTCCTGGTGTTTTTAAAACGGACTTCGAAAATGTTGTTGAATTTCGGATCGTTGATGCCGCCGAGCCAGTTGAAGTCGTGGAGCTTGCAGCATCCGTGGTGGTATTCGCACAGCAGCTCCCCGTTGTCGGTCCTCTCGGTAGTGCAGCCGCGGGAGCAGTCGTATATTATATTTTTTTCTTCCATAATATCCATAAATTACAAAGATAAATATTTATCTTTGAATTCGGATATGCAATTCAAAGAAGTATTAGGAAACAAGGATCTCATCCGTCGTCTCATACGGATGGCGGACAGTTCCCGCACGGGGCATTCCCTGATGTTCGTGGAACAGGACGGCTATGGGGCACTGCCGCTAGCCATGGCTTTCATTCAGTATATGATGTGCCGCGACCGTCGCGAAGGCGAGGACTCATGCGGAGTCTGTCCGGCTTGCCGGAAGATAGGGGAGATGATGCATCCCGACCTGCATTTTGCATTTCCTGTCAGTGCCGCAGCCGGCAGTTCCTCAAAAAAGCCACTCAGTTCTTCCTTCCTGCAGCAGTGGCGGGAGCTGTACAAGGAGAATCCCTATTTCACGGAGGCTGAGCTTTACAGCCGTCTCGGCATAGACGGCAAGGCCGGGGTGATCAGTGTGGCTGAGGCCCGTGGGATATTGGACGCGCTGAGTCTGAAGGCCTATGAGGGGTACAACAAATATATGCTCATCTGGCTGCCTGAACGGATGAATGCGGAAGCTTCCAACCGTCTTCTGAAGATAGTGGAGGAGCCCATGCCGGATACATATTTCATATTCATTACCCATGCCCCTGAGAAAGTCATCCCTACCATCCGCTCCCGCTCCCAGATGATACGCCTTTATCCGGTCGCCGGGCAGGAACTGGCGCCTTTCATCGTCTCCCGTGCCGGAGTGACTCTCCAGGAGGCGCAGGTCTATGCGAGGACCTCGGGAGGGAGCCCAGGGCTTGCCATCGGCATGGCACTTCAGGGGTCCGCCGCCGCATCTTATCTGCCAGTCGTTTCCGCTATGCTCGGAGCCGTAGCCGGCGCTGATCTGGCAGGTCTGCTCGGGAGCAGTGAGGCCGTGCTGTCTCTCGGACGGGAAAGGCAGAAGGACTTCTGTGTGTATATGGAGGATTTTATCCGCAAGGTGATGATGATACGCAGAGGACTCCCTTCCATTGCGGATACTCTTCCTTCGGAGAGTGCGGAGGCGGCACGTTTCGCGTCAGTGCTCAGGGACAGTTTTTATGAGAGGGCTTTCAAGGCGCTGGAGGAGGCAAGGATATCCGTTGAGGCAAATGTCAATTCCAAGATGGTGTTCTGCAATCTGGCGAATGTTCTGTATGCAATAAACAATTTTTGAGATATGATATTCTATTTTACCGGAACAGGCAATTCGCTCTGGGTTGCAAGGCAGCTCGGCAATGCCTTCGGCGAGGAGCCGGTATCAGTTACGGATGAACTGAGAAAACATCCGGATGGGGACTGCACGTATGAAATAGGAAAGGAGGGACATCTGATACTGGTCTTTCCTGTACATTCGTGGGGACCTGCCGTGATGATGCTGCGTTTTGTGGAGCGGCTTACTCTGACCGGATATTCCAGGCAGTCCATATATGCGGTGTGTACCTGCGGTGACACTTGCGGAGAGACTGACAGGATCATAGGCAGGGCCCTTGCACGCAGGGGACTGCACCTGAGTGCATGCTGGTCAGTGCGTATGCCCAACAACTACATTCTGATGAAAGGCTTTGGCGTGGACAGTGACGAGGTCAGGGAAATGAAACTGCATACTGCTCCCGACGAAGTCAGGTCGGTGGTGGATGACATAAGCGGTCTGAAGCCATGCCGCAAATATATTGTTGGTACATATCCTGCTTTCAAGAGCAGGGTGATCAATCCGCTTTTCCGCCGTTTTGTGGCGGGGCCGGGCAGCAGGACGGAATTTCATGTCAATGATGACTGCATCGGATGCGGTCTGTGTGCAGACAGCTGTCCTACGGGTACGGTTACCATGCAGGATGGACGGCCGGTGTGGGGGAGGGGGTGTGTGCAGTGTACGGCATGCATCAACCGATGCCCCGTCCGTGCCGTCGACTGGGGTAAAATCACGCAGGAACAGGGGCGCTATCACCATCCGTCGTATTAGCAAGGGCATCGGTTGATGTTGTCTGAAGGTGCCGACAAAAGTGGTGTTTCATCGTCACCTTCCGGCACTCGCACAGCTGGGCAGCCGTTAAATTCCGTGTTCCAGGTTGTCACTATGCATTTTTGCTGATAGACATTTTACGGGTTGGCTGGTTTGATCACCATCTCGCACCGGAAGCAGTCGAAGGTGGCCATGACGGGTCTGCCGTTGTTGACCAGATAAAGCGGAGACGCTTTCCTGACCCTGTTCCCTGATTGTTTGGGACAGATGCCCATCTCGTAGCGCAGACAGTATTTGCAGCGCATGAGCTCCACACGGCCCGAGCCGTCCAGTTCGTAGGCCGGAGCAGCCTCAATCCCTACGGCAGCATATACTTCTTTTGCAAGACTGTTGGCGCAGTTGAGCTGGGTGACTTGCTCCGGCCGCACCAGTCTGCTGTGGTCTATTTTTTCCCAGGGGATGCTCTCAGTCATGTCGGCCTCTTCGCGGGCGGTGTCCATCCTGTCGTAAAGCATGTCTTCCAGTTCTACGGCCATCTCCCGTCTCAGGGCGTTGGCTGCGGACGATGGCAGGAAGGGCAGGGGACCGTCTTCAGGCAGTCCGGTCAGGGTAAAAGTGAAAAGTCCGCTTTTCCGCGACAGGGAAGCTTTGAGCCCGGCTTCGGCCTTGGCTCTTTCCCTGGCCGGCTCTGCGTTGAAATGTCTTTGCAGCTCCAGTCCTTCGACAGTGGAGGCCCGGAGAACCCATCCTCCTTCTTCTGCGCAGGACAGGGTCAGGTCCGCCGGTATCAGTCTTGACGGAAGGTTGTGGTTGAGGCTGCTTTCCATCTCCTGGTTGAAACTGCGGAAGATCTCCCTTCCCTTGACGAGTCTGGCCGATGTCTCTTCCGGCATCAGGCAGCTTATCTCGCAGCCGTTTTTCACGCTGTTCGCGCGCATACCGTATATTTTCCCCTTTCGTCCTATAAAGCACAGGCCGTCCCCGTTGCTGACGGGGGTGCTGAGTTCAGGGTACAGGCTCAGCCGGAATACGGTGGTGCCGTTGCCGGAAGAGAGGATGTCCGAAACCCTGCCGACCGGCTCCCCGATGCCTTTGGCGTAGTCCCGCGAGTTCCATTTTCCCCGCTTGCCGTCTATGAAGTAGCTGGTATAGCCCCTGTTGAAGGTAGCTGTGGGGTTTGGGGTGAATCCTCCTTCGGGAGTGCCCCAGGAACTGCGGGTGTAGCGGCCGCCGCTGTTCTTCACTATGCTGTCGAGGGCATCGCTGTAGGCCCGGACGATATTCCGTACGTAGGAGATGTTCTTCAGGCGTCCCTCGATCTTGAAGGAGGTGGCTCCGGCTCCGGCCAGCTGCTCCAGTCTGTCCAGCAGCGAGAGGTCCTTGAGGGAGAGGACGGCCTTGTTGGGCAGCAGCACTTTGCCGGAGGCGTCCTGCACGTCGTACAGGGACCGGCAGGCCTGGATGCAGCTTCCTCGGTTGGCGCTGCGTCCGGTCAGATACTGGCTCAGGTAGCACTGGCCGCTGTAGCACACGCAGAGGGCTCCGTGGATGAAGCATTCCAGCTCGCATTCCGGCACGGCTTCGGCTATTCCGCGTATCTGCTCCAGGCTGAGTTCTCTGGCCAGCACCAGTTTGCGGAATCCTAAGGATGCGAGCCAGCGGGCCTGTTCTGGAGTGCGGATATTGCACTGGGTGGATGCGTGCAGTTCAATGGGCGGGATGCTCATTTTCAGGATGCCCAGGTCCTGGATGATGAGGGCGTCGCATCCGGCCTCCACGGCGCCGAATACGCACTGTCTGGCCTTTTCCAGCTCCTCTTCGTAGATAATCGTGTTGAGGGTAAGATATACCTTTGCCCCGAAACGGTGGGCATAGTCGGTGAGAAGGGCGATATCCCCGAAGGGGTTTCCCGCCGCTTCACGTGCTCCGAAATCCGGTCCTGCGATATACACAGCATCGGCACCGCAGTCGATGGCCGCGATGCCGATGTCTTTATTCCGTGCCGGAGCAAGAAGCTCTAAGGCTACTGGCATTTAAGTTCGTTGTTGATTTTGTGCTTTGCGTACTCGGCGAACTGAGGGTTGTTCAGGATGGCCTTGTAGTTGACGCATGCGTTGGCTTTGTCGCCTTTTGCCTCGTAAGCTGTGGCGAGCTGATATTTGATCTGGTCAGCATTCCTGGCGTTGGGGGATGCTGTCAGGAAACCTTCGAAGTTGTTGATGGCTGCGTCATAGTTCTTGAGCTGGAGTGCGGCTGTTCCGGCTATCTGCATTGCTGTGGGGGTGGGAAGGATCTCGAGGGATTTGACGGCATTGTCGTATGCTCCCTGGTAGTCCTTGCTCTTGAGCACCTCGGCCGCCTTGCTGAGATAGATGGTGGACATCTCCTTGTCTGCGGCTTTCTGCTGGCCAAGTTCACCGGCTTTTGTGAGGGCGCTGATGGCTACGTCAAGCTGGTCGGCACGGGAAGCTGCCTGACCCAGACGGAGGTATCCGTTGGCATCGCTGGGATTGATTTCCACAACTTTCTGGTAGCAGGTTATGGCCTCCGCATAATTCTTCTGGTTGAGAGCGAGATTGCCTTTCTGCATGTACAGCTGGGGAATGAGTGTCTGAGCATCGGCTGCGATGTCCTCCTGTCCGTATTCGTTTGCCTTTTCAATAGCCTGGCCGAGTTTTTCGATGGCTGCATCGAGTTCATTGGCTGCTGCGAGTTCCTTGCCGATGGCATTGATAAGGGTGGGGATATTTCTCTTGCAGTTGTATGCAAGCTCTTCAGCCTCGGGTCCTATAAGCTCAGCCTGTGCGAGAGCTTCCTCAAAATATCCTAATGCCGTTTCCTTGTCACCTGCGTTGAGCGCAGTAGCTCCTTCGTTGTACAGTGCGGTCGCGGATTCCATGTCCTGAGCGAAGATGGAGGCCATGGAAAGAATGGCGATGGCCAGTGTTGCTAATACTTTCTTCATATTCTTTATTTGTTTTTAGTGTTGGAAGGAAATTTGGACGTCAAATATACTCATATTTTCATACATTTGTCCCATGAAACTGAAAATTTTCCTCATTTCTGTTCTCCTGTTTCATGCCGGAACGGCATTTTCACAGATGGTAGGACTGCTGGACGACGATGCTCGCATAGTGCGCGACACCATGCCCAACGGTCTGGTATTCTATCTTGTAAAGAACACATCCGTAAATGGTTATGCCGATTTCGCCTTTATCCAGAAAACCGGTATGGCATTGGAAGACAGCTCTTCCCGCGGCATGACTTACCTTATGGAATGCATGGCTTTGACTGAGACGGTGAATTTCCCTGACGGAGCCATATTTTCCTTTATAGACGATATGGGACTGGACCGTACCGATGGGCTGGTCATTGAAGGAGGTGGATATTATACGACGTATACGTTCAGCGATGTTCCGGTGAGCAAACACGATTACGTGGTGGATTCGATGCTGCTTGCAATATACAATATGTCCTCGGCCCTGATAATTGATGACCGCTCGGTGGAGCGGGGCAAGAATTTTTTCCGGAATGTGTTTTCCGGTACCGAGACGATGGAAAACAGGGTGAGGGATTCAGTGGCACGGTTCTATTTGACAGGTACTCCTCTCGAGCCGGTATCGATGGAAAAGCTCATACAGAAGGTGGATTCCTACACGACCGGTGATGTGGAGCAGTTCTACCGTACCCGCTGCCGTCCTGACCGGCAGGCGATAGTCATAGTGGGGGATATCGATCCCCTTGCGGTGGAATCGAAGATCCGCTCACTTTTTCAGGTTGTACCGAAGGCAGATGGCCCTGCTCCGGTATTTCCGGATTCGGTTGCAGACGCTGTGGGCGGACAGTTCTTCTATTTCCAGGACCGTGAGGCTGACTGTGCCAGGGTTACCGTCGACTACGTGATGGATCCTGTCGATATGGCCCTGCGCAGCACTGCGGTACCTTTCATATACGAATATATCTCCACAATCGGTGTTGACATAATGCGCAGCCGTATGCTCGCGGCTCTGGAACAGGCTCCTTTCTATGCCCGCAGTGCAGATGTGGAAATGATCCGCTCCATGGACCGCAGGTGCTGGAGGCTCTCTGTCGAGTGTGCACCTGATGACTATACCGAGGCGTATCAGTTCCTTCTCCGGATAGTGAACTCCATGCTTGACAGCGATATCTCCGCACAGGAATACGAGAAGGGACGCAGTGATTTTTTCTTTGATCTGGAGAACACCTATGCCAGAAGGGCTTCATTGGACAATAAATATTATACGGATCTGTGCGTAAACAATTATACCCGGGGGTATGCCATGGCCGGCATAGAATTCTACAAGGAGTATATCGAGACGGCCGGCCCTCTGATAGACAGTTCTACAGTTACTGATTTTGTAAGGACAGTGCTTTCGGACAAGGACAGCAGGACGGTGATCTGTACATCTCCGGAAAAATCGGGAGGACTGGAGTATTTTGCTGTGGACCCGCTTCCAGTAGACGGAGACAGCCTGTATCTGTATCCGGAGAGCAAGTGTACCCAGGCTTTGCCATTTTACGGCCAGAAATATCAGGAGAAGTTCGTAAATACTTCTACCGGAGTGGTTTCCAGACGCCTTCCTAACGGAGCGACAATGGCTTACCGCAAGATGTCGGTGGAGCCCGGCTGGGTCTATTTTGAAGCGGTGGCGAGAGGAGGCATATCACTTTCAGGACTTGTCGGCAAGGATCTGTCCCTGCTCAGGAACTATATTGACGATGTGGCCCGTATCAGTATAAACGGAGATATGAACATATTCGAACTGAACCGCTTGCAGAATGCAATGCATCTGGAGATAGACCGGGAGATAACAGTCGGCGAAAGGAAGATAACAGGCCGTTTCCATACATCGTGCATGGATCAGTTCATGGATATTGTGTCGATGTATTTCTTAGGATCCGGGCCTGATATGGAGACATTCGCGAAGTACCGCAGGATGATGGACGGCTGCTCTCCCTATGCATTCAATTCTCCCGAAGCCGTTTTCGGGATGCTCCACAACCGGGATGTCCGTTCCGGCTACGGCGAGGACATCGACCTTGATGCATCCGTTGACAGCCTGGATTATCTTGAAGCCCTGAAGTTTGTAAATATGCTGTTTTCCAATCCGGCAGATTTCTCGTTTATGTTCGTGGGAGATTTTGACGAGGATGCATTGCTCAATTCAGTGTACTGCCGTATTGCCTCGCTGCCGGGAGGACGTCGGACGGGTGCGGCCAGACAACGTGAAAACCAGGAATTTTTCATTGCTTCCTATGACGATGTGGAAGAAGTCTCCGTCCCGATGGCATTTGAAAGGCATCTGAACAGCTGCAAGCTCACTTTTCCCTACGAGATGAATATAGAGGACAGGGTACTGTCCGATATCACGGCAAAGGTTATAGAGCGGGAGGTCATCCGCCAGCTGTCCCTGCGCGGTATCCTTGCAGATGTGCACAGGAGATACTACAGTTTCCCGGATGAAGTGGTTACTCTTGATTTTCATTTTACTACGAGAGACGGGGTGGAAGATATGGAGGGGATGTTTGCGGATATAATAATGGACCTGGCCGGAAAAGGGGTGAGCGCGAACGAAGTGGAAGGTATCAAACGGAATATGCAATTGCAGGACAGGCTGCGTGAGGAGACCGACTACGATTACTGGAAGGGCCTCATGAGAAACAGATATATCGACAGAAAGGATTTTTACACCCGCCGTCAGGAGGCTATGGATGCCGTTACGGAGGAAGAGGTGAACCAGGCTCTGCTCGATGTCCTGGATGACGGGCGTATTTCAGTACTTTCTGTGGTTCCGGAAACGGGGCGTCAGTGATGGAATATATGGAAACTATGGTGATAATAGAAGATAAGATAGTCTCTTCTGAGATATTTACAGAGTGCTTTTCCTGTGATTACGGGATCTGCGGCGGTGCATGCTGCATCATAGGCGACAGCGGGGCTCCCATGGAAGAGGAAGAGCCGGAACGGATCGAGGCCAATTATGCGGAGTTCTCCCCGCTGATGTCTCCCGGCGGGCGGGCAGTGATAGAAAAAAAAGGCTTTTTCGAGATAGATGCGGACGGGGATATCGTAACTCCGCTTGTGCCGGGAAAGGAAGAATGTGCCTATGCCGCCTGTGATGAGGATGGAAACTGGTTCTGTACCATCGAGAGATCGTGGTGCCGCGGCGGTTCGGACTTCATCAAGCCCATTTCGTGCCGGCTGTATCCCATCCGGGTACTGAAACTCTCCAATGGTATGACCGCTCTCAATCTTCACCGCTGGAATATATGTGCCTGTGCTTTTGCCAAAGGCAGGAGGGAAGGTGTCCCTGTGTACAGGTTTCTGCAGAAGCCGTTGACCGATGCTTTCGGAGAAGAATTCTACCGGGCGATGGAGGCTGCTGCCGCTCATTTCAGGTAGAAGTCTCCGGTCAGTCCTCTGTGCCACTCGGAGCGGTTGCCGTCGCTTCCGGTCAGGAGGACTTCGTCGGAGCCTGTCGGTCCTTCTCCTTTGCCGAAAGATATAAGCAGACGTCGTATCCCTGAAGACGGGGTCGAATGGACTTTCGTCAGATGCCGGAGTGTAAGGCCATTGGCACTGGCTTCATGGAAAATCGGCTTCCAGTATTCGGCAGGAATGACTATTGCGAGCATGCCTTTGTCGGAAAGCAGGGACGCACTGCATCTCATCAGTTCCGAATAGGGTAATGTGGAGGTGTGGCGGGCTGTAGTGCGTTGCGAGTCCGGACTGGTGAGGGTGGTGTCGTAGAAGGGCGGATTGGAGACTATCAGGTCGAAACGCCGGTTCTGGCAGGCTTCGGCTCTGCAGAGGAAGTCCTGGATGGATATGTGCAGGGAGTTGAGCCGCTGCGGCCAGGGGGAGGCCGCGAAATTTTCCGCTGCCTGGGCCGCTGCTGCGGCATCGATGTCAATACCTGTGACCTGTGCTCCGGGGAATCGTTGGGCCAGCATCAGGGCGATCAGCCCGCTTCCTGTGCCTATGTCCAGAATTGTCCCGGGAAATGCATCCGGACAGCCCTGACCGGCCCACGCCCCCAGCAGGACCCCGTCGGTTCCCACTTTCATCGCGCACCGGTCATGCCATACGGTGAATTGCTTGAATCTGAAATACGGATTGCCCATTGTCTCCGGTCTTATCTGCCTCCCATACCGGTCTGCCCGGTGCTGATGCCTGAGGAACCGCCTACGCGGGAGGATTCCTCCACATTGCCCACATTGCGTCTGCGGACGTTCGAGGCTGTGCCGAAGCGCCAGCTGAACGAGAGGGTGACCTTCTGCATGTTGATGCGCTGGTCGATGCGGTAGGTGCGGACGTCTCCGGTGTAGGACTCCACATTGGTTGCGAAAGAGCGGAGAAGGTCCTGGACATTGAGGGCGATGGTGCCCCGGCCGTCCCAGAGATTTTTCTTTATGCCGGCGAAGAGCATGTACATAGGGCGTATGCTCATGTAGCCGATGGTCATGTTTCCGCTCCCGAAGCCTCCGGCCTCGATCTTCCATTCCTTGGGCAGGAGAAATGTGAGGTTGCCGTAGAAACTCTGGATGAACGAGCCGTCCGAGTAGCTGCCTTCTGTGCTGGTATTGCCGTTGTAGGCGGCCAAGTAGTTGGCTGATATGTTAAGCCACTTGGTGATGGGCAGTTCGGATATGGACAGTGCAGCACCGGCTATCTCCTGTGTGCCGAAATTTTCCCAGATCAGGCGCTGCTCGCCGTTGTCGGGATTGACCTCGGGGTGTTGCATGATGAGGTTGGAGTTGTGCTGGTAGAGCAGGCTCAGGTTGAGGTGCTGTCCGTAGCCGACTGTAAGGGAGACCTGGTCGGAGAACTGGGGGTCAAGGTTGGGGTCTCCCTCGGTGTAGGAGTTGGACGAGATGTAGGTGCGGAAGGGGTTGAGCTGGCTGTAGCCCGGGCGGTTGATACGGCGGGTATAGGAGGCGGCCAGACGCCACTTCTGGGTGGGCATGTAGCTTACGAATGCGGTGGGGAAGAGGTTGAAATAGCTCTTGACGCTGGTTTTTTCCGCACTGCGCCAGTCTCCGCGGGCATAGGTGTATTCACCCCGCAGTCCTATCTTGACCGACCACTTCTGTCCGAAACTCTTGGCTGCCGAGATGTATGCTGCGGCTATCTGCTCGTCGTAGAGGAAGAGATTGGAGAGACTGTCGTTGTAGTTCCAGGTATTGTGGAAGAAGTCCTCGCGTACCGAGTTGTTGTCGGTGATGGTGCGGGACCATTTCAGACCGGCTTCTAAAAGGCCTGTCTGCCAGAACAGCTGCTGGTAGTCGGCCTTGGCGGACCATATCTGGAGGTTTTGGGCGGCATTCTGACGGAAGATCGTGGAGTCCAGTATCATCAGGGGAGTGAAATCCGGGTCTGGGATATCTTCCTGCCGGCTCCTGTTGCTGATGTCGTACCAGGAGTAGTCGGCGTTGAGGGTCAGTTCCTGCATCTTGCTCTGGTCGAAGGTGCGGGTGTAGTTGAGGTTGGCGGAGACTCCGTCGAAACGGTCATTGTTGTCGATGTCGCTTAGAAGCCTGGCTACAGGGCTGCCGTTGAGGGTATGCTCTGTGAAATTATCCCCGTAGGTATCGGTGCTGCCGTTGCGGAACGTGCCGTTGACAATCACTCCCAAGACGTCCTTGTCGGAGATGTACCAGTCGTTGCCGGCGCGGAACATCTGGTTGAAGTTGCGCATGAGCATGTTGGATGTATTGGACATGGCCATCTCGTAGTTGCTGCCGTAGAGGGACTCGGACAGGAGGTTCGCGTTCATGTCATCGTAGCCTGCGCTGTAGGTGAGGAACGTGTTGGTCTTGCGTCCTCGGTAGTTGAGGTTGAGGGAACCGTCGGCGTTCTGGTTGTAGCGGTCGAAGTACATGCCGCCGTAGCTGAGATTGACCGAGCCGTTCAGGCCCTCCATGAAGTTTTTCTTGGTGACGATGTTGATGATACCGCCTCCGCCCGCTGCATCGTATTTGGCCGAGGGATGGGCCATTATCTCTATCCTGTCGATGGTAGTGCCGTCAGTGGACTGGAGCAGGACTTCCAGCTCCTTTCCGGAAAGGTTGGAGGGACGGCCGTCCAGCCATACGGCTACGGTAGAGCCGTTGAGCTTTACGTTACCGTCGAAATCTATCGTCACGCCGGGGGCCTTGCGGAGCAGGTCTGTGCCGTTGCTGCCTTCGGTGGAGACTGCATCCGAGACATTCATCACGATCTTGTCCAGTTTCTGCTCGATTACCGGGCGCCGTGCCGTGACGACGGCTTCAGCCAGCATTTCGGTGTCCGGCTCCAGGGCTATCACGGCTCCCTGTGATGGTATGCCGTCCAGGGCTGTGACGAGGTCTTTGTAGCCGATGAATGAAGCCAGCAGCCGGTAGTTGCCGGAGGAGGGGATGCGGTCAATGGTGAACCGGCCGATGGAGTCGGTGGTGGTGCCGTTCACTACCGTACTGTCCGGTGCTATGAGGGCCACTGTTGCGAACTCTATGGGCTGTGATGTAGCGGCATCGATGACTGTGCCGGAGATGCTGCGGCCGTTCTGCGGACGGGCTGAGGCGCAGACAGCCCAGAGGAGCAGGGCGGTGACGGCCGCCGCTGCCCTTATAGTAGAATAGTGTTTCATTGTTCCGGGTTATTCCTTGGAGTTTTTGGAAATGTATTTGTGGTAGAGGGAGGATATGTCATCGATGGATATGCCGAGGATCTCCATTTTCCTGAAGACCTCTTTCAGGTCGCCGGAGACGAAACTTTCGCGCTGCTTGTCGCGGATGACATTCTTGGCTCCCGGGCTGACGAAGTACCCGATGCCGCGCTTGTTGTGGATGATGCCCTCGGAAGAGAGCTCGTCATAGGAACGGGCTACGGTGTTGGGATTGACCTCGAGGGAGATGCCGCATTCCCTTACTGACGGGATGCGCTCGCCTTCCGGCCACAGACCTGTCAGGATGCGCTCGCATATCGCGTCGGCTATCTGCAGGTAGATGGGTTTATGCTGGTCGAATTCCATGGTCGCTTGCATTTTTAAAAATGTGTCAGTATTGTACCCGGCGGATACGGAAGTATGTCAGAACCCAGAATATGACAGGGAGGATGTAGCAGGTGAAGACCATGACTGTCTTTACGAAATTCTTCATCCATCTCGCCATGATTTCGGCATCCATGGAACTGAGGGATTCGGCTTCGAGATGCTTTACGGTGGATACTATCGACCATGTGGCTCCCATCGAGAGCAGAAATCCTACACCGCAGATCACCAGGAGGGTCTTGCCTATCTTGTGGTTGCGGAACAGCATGGCGAAAAAGACGAATGAAGCCTGGCCGAGAATCATGCTCAGGAAGGGGTTGAAGAGGACATTGGGGATTCCGAAGAACAGAGTGTCCAGTATGTCCCTGCCTTCTTCTGTGGATATGGAATTCTCCAGTCCGCTCATGAACCGGTCGGATGAGAAGACAGTGTCCCAGATGTGTCCGTTGAAGCCGCTCTCAGTGGGCATGACGGAGAGCAGGGAGTCGAGCGACAGCATCAGGACGGTAGTCAGGGCGGGAAAGAGAAGGGTGACTATAACGAAGACAGTCAGTGTCTTCTCGAGAGTGGATGCCGGGGCGATGCCGTAGAATGTGCCCTCGATGTGGCGGTTCTCGTTTTTGTAGATCAGGAAGGGAATGAGGCAGCAGTAGAACTGCAGCAAGGTGATGGCGACAGTGCCGCGGGAGTATTCTCCCACATTACTTCCCAGCAGGAGCGCCATGCCCCAGAACATCAGGTATACCAGTGCGATTACGGCCCAGAAGCCGAGGATGACCCTGTATTTTTCGAGGAGCTCCTTGTAGATATTGAGCCCGAATCTGCGTATGTTGAATGTTGCGTTCATGTCAGTGGTAATTTTGATTTGAATTATTTATTATCTGAACAGTGCCTTGAAAGTTTCCTTGTTTCTGAGAGCGGCGTTGAAGAGGGCTTCGAGGTTTACTCTGGAAGGCATGCCCTCGCGGTTGGGAACGACCTGATAGTAACCGCTGAGGCTGCTTTCGCTCCAGTAGGCTTCCGGATCGAGGTTCTGGCTCATGGTGAAGAGCAGTTTTTCGCTGATACGCTCAATGGAGGCGTTGATGATCAGACCGCTGCGGTCGAGTATGATGACAGGGTCGATAAGGTTTTCCAGGTCGCGTACCTGGTGGGTTGAGATGGCGATGAGTTTGTCTTCGGTAGCGCACTCTGAGATGACCTTGCGGAGGGTGGTCTTCGAGGGGATGTCCAGACCGTTGGAAGGCTCGTCCATCAGCAGGATGCGGGTGTTCAGGGCCAGGGCAAAAGCTATCAGGGCCTTTTTCTGCTGGCCGTGGGAGAGCTTGTCGAACCGGCAGGAGGGGTCGACTTCGAAGGTCTGACACAACCTCTTAAACTGAGCGGCATCCCAATGAGGGTAGAGCAGTGAGTTGCTCTTTGCGAAAGTGTTTACGGAAATGGAGGGAGCCAGAAATATTTCCGGGACATAGTAGAGCTCCTTGAGCATCTCAGGATTGCGATTCTCGGAGGGTATGCCGTCCACTGAGCATTTTCCGCTTTTGGTATGCAGCAGCCCGCAGATGATACGCAGCAATGTGGTCTTGCCCACACCGTTCTCGCCGAGCAGACCGTATATCCGGCCGGGTTCCAGTTCGAGGTTCAGATCCTCGAACACAATGTGTTTTCTGTAGTTGAACTTCAGGTGGTCGATCTTGACGACCGTTTTTTTGGTGTCCATAACTTTATGCTTTTTATGTTATATTGTCGTAGATGTCCTACCCTTGCAGTGTATTAGTTTGCTATTACACTACAAAAGTAGGTAAAAAATTTTTTCCACCAAATTTTTTTTGAGCGATTGCCGTGATTCGGTGCTGTTGCGAAGGGTATGAAGAGGCATGTCCGGCAGAAGTGCCTGCGGACAGGGGATAGTCTGGATTCTGACGGGATTATTCTACCGGGCTGGAACTGAGTATTTCCATGGCACGGTCGTAGAGGGAATCGTCGACCACTACCTCTATGGAGACCAGATCGGTGTTGACTGCTCCGGTTGACCAGACGAGGTTTTCGCCGAGGACAAAGGCAGGAACACCGTTTTCCTCGAGGACTCCTTTACAGATGTTGGCCGAAATTGCGTTGTCGAATTTTCTGACTACTTTCATGATGCTATTTGTTATCTTCCCGGTTCTGCTGTCCGGCATTGTCGGACTGAGTGTCCGTTGTATCACCGCTGCCGAAATCGTAGGGGTCATCGTGCTTCTGTGCCGCGCCCCCTCCGATGTCATCGCGAAGGGCGTAAGTGATGTGGCTTTCCAGACGTAGGATGTCTTTCCTGTTTCCGCTGAGAATCAGCGGGGCTGTGCCTTTGGTGATGGTCACGGCGTCCTCGTAGGCCCTCATGAAGCGGGTGTACTTGCTGCGTATGCGGAAAGTCAGCTTGTCTTCATCCTCAGCTGTCTTTACGTAGCCGAGGCTCTCGAACTGGTTGACGATGGTGTCTCTGTGGTCTTCAAAATCACCTTCTATCATCACTTCCTTTTTCACGAATACCAGGCCGGGATACACGACGGCTATGGCTCCGAAGAGCAGCAGCATCTGCCACCATGCACCTTCCTTGAGCATGCCGCCCTGATCGAATGGCTTGAACAAGTCAGCGATATGCGCACCGGGAGTGATGAGGGTGACAATGGCAAGTGCCAGGCAGCCGAGTATGATGAAAACGAAGAAGTATTTGACGGATCTGACGACCCTGCGGGCTTTAGGACTCATGATTTTTCGCTGTTTTTGATTAAATTTGCCGCAAATATAGCAAATCGTATTATTTTTGCCTTACACTAAAAGCAGATTAATTGAAAATGGAAGAGAACAAAAGACCCGTGAGCGTCGGTTCCACACCTGAATGGAACCCTCAGAACAACAAGTCTGACAATGGAAACAAGGGATTGAAAGTTACAGTCATAGTTCTGGCAGTCGTGGCCGTCGTCCTGGCAGCCGTGTTTGCTTATGTCTGGATAGACAGACAGAAGATGATCAATGACCTGACTGTCGACAAGCAGAACCTGACCAATGAATTGATTGAGCTGCAGGGTGAGTATGCCCAGCTTTCGTCGAACAACGACAGCCTCAACGTCCAGCTGGACCGCGAGCGTGAGAAGGTCAGCCAGCTGCTCGACCGCATCAAGAAGACCGATGCCGCCAACCGCAGCAAGATCCGTCAGTACGAGAAGGAGCTCGGAACCCTCCGCTCTATCATGAAGCACTATATCTTCCAGATAGACTCGCTCAACACTCTTAATATCGCGTTGCGCAAGGACGCCGAGCTGGCCCGTGCAGAGGCCGCCAAGTCTGCCGAGCGCTATCAGGAACTCAGCAAGACCACCGATGAGTACGCCCGTCTCGTGGAACAGGGCTCTGAGATCAAGGGCCGTGGCATCAATATCGTGGGCATCAATGCCTCCAACAAGGAAACCGACCGCAGCAGCCGTATAAAGAAACTCCGTACCTGCCTGTCTCTCATAGAGAACTCCATTGCTCCCAAAGGCCCCATGCGGGTGTATATCCGTGTCAAGGGACCGGACGGAATCCTGATGACCTCCGACCAGCAGCGAATCTTCGAGATGAATGGCGAGCAGCTCGTATATTCCGAGTCGCGTGAGGTGGATTACCAGGGAGCCGAGGTTGAGGTATGCATCTATTTCGCTTCGGAACAGGGATTCACCAAGGGCGTATACACCGTTGAGGCCTATACCTCGTCCGGTCTGCTCGGAACCGGTGACATCCTGCTCAGATAGCCTTTCTTCCCGGCACATATAGAGATGATATACATTCACTTTCCCTTTTGCAAATCGTTCTGCACCTACTGCGGATTCTATTCGGTAAGGGAAAGGGACAAGATAGGAAAATACACTGAAAGCCTTCTGCGGGAGATTGACCTGCGGAAGGCTTTTTTATGTCAATGCACCAGGCCGTCAACCCTCTACATCGGGGGAGGCACACCCTCGCTGTGGCCTGTAGAGCAACTCGAGGAGGTGGTCCGGGCGATTTCTGCGGTACTTCAGGGGGAAACGGTTTCGGATTATGTCAATTCCAACGGCCATTCCGGCAGTACCATTTCAGGCGATGCCGCCGGAATCTTCCCGTTCGCTGAGTTCACCGTGGAGGTCAATCCCGATGATGTCACTGAGGAATATGCCCTGGCCCTGCGCCGGCTCGGGGTCAACCGCGTCAGTATGGGCGTCCAGTCATTCTACGACAGGAGTCTGCGCTGGATGGCCAGGAGGCACGATGCCGCGGAGGCGGTGGAGGCGTTCCGGGTGCTGCGTTCCGCCGGTTTCGGCAATATCTCCCTCGACCTGATTTTCGGCTATGATCCGGTGCCGCAGGATGCCGCTGATTCAGCGGACGGAAATGTGCTGGCGGGGCATCCCTGTGGCTCTGATATTTCGGGTAGAGGTAAGGCCGGGCAGCTCCATGGTTCCGGCACTGCGGATGGGAGCCGGGCCGGTGGAGCCCACAGTTCTTCGGACGAGGACCTGATGCGGCTGTGGGACAATGACCTCGAGACCATTATGCGCCTGAGGCCGGAGCATATCTCCGCCTATCAGATGGGACTGGACGAGGGTAGCGTCCTCGGGGAAATGGCCTCCTCCGGCCGGTACCGGGAGCCCTCCGACGAACTGTGCGCCGCCCAGTACTCCCTCCTGCAGAGACGCCTCGCCTCCGCAGGCTACGTGCAGTACGAGGTTTCCAATTTCTCCCTCCCCGGCCGCCGCGCTGTACACAACAGCGGCTATTGGGATCGCAGCCCATACATCGGCCTCGGCCCCGGCGCCCACTCCTTCGACGGAGACCGCCGCCGCTCGTGGAATGTCCCGGATGTGGACCGGTATATCGCTGCGTTCGGGGATTCGGCTGCTTTGCCGCCGGTTGCCTCCGGTTCTTCCGGGGATTCAGGTGTTTCCGGCTCATTCGGATTCCTTGGCCTGCCGTCCGTAGCGTCCGGTGAGGTTCTCACCGAAGAAGACATTCTCACCGAGACTGTCATGCTCGGCCTGCGCACAGCGGACGGCCTGCCCCTTTTGCGCCTGCCCCGTTTTATGCAGACCTCTATTGACCGTCTATTAAGCACCGGCTCCCTCATTTTACGTGACGGCCGCCTCCGCATTCCACCCGACCTCCTCTTTATCAGCGACTCCATTATCCGAGAGCTGCTGCCGTAGGGGATAATGTGCCGAGTGCGACATCTTCCGTTTCTGTCCGCTGCGAGTGCCCTCCGGAGCGTGGCCCATTATAGTGTGCCGGTATGGTGGGATACGTTCTCGAAGAACATTACGTAGTAGACCGGAAGGTATGTGATTCCGTCTTTTGTAAACACCTCGCGCCCGTTCGAGAGCACGACTGCCCGCTTTATATTGTATTCCTTGGTGGACAGGAACTTGTTCAGCGCGCTGTGAACTGTGTAGTCTTTCCCGGATTTGACCTCTATCGGAATATTGGAAAGATTGTCCGCATCGTCAATCAGGAAATCCACTTCTCCGTTCTTCTTGTTGTCGTAATAGTACAGGTCGTATCCGTGTGCCCGCAGCTCCTGTGCTACAACTGTCTCATAGACGGAGCCGAGGTTGATGCTGCGGATGTCAGACATGACAGCCATGATGTTGTTGTGGTAGAAAATGCCGGAAAGTATTCCCACATCGTTCAGATACAGTTTCAGAAGGTTTTTCCCGCTGTTCTCCACCAGCGGATAAGACGGGGTGCTGACGGCCTTGACCTCCAGGACTATACCTGCCGATATCAGGTAGTCGAACTCATCTGCGTAATTCTCCGACCGCTTCCACTTCTTGTTCTCAATCTCAGTGATGACCATGCGTTTCTTTTTGTTCTCGAGATTGGAAGGAACCATGTCGAATATCCTGCGCACTTTCAGCCTCCGGTTATTCTCCTGCTCGTATTTCGAGGCATAGATGCCGTACAGCGCGTGTACCTCCTGCTGTACGCTTCTGAATTCCGTGACATTCCTGCTTTCCAGATACTTGTTCACCGCGTCCGGCAGACCACCCACCAAAAGGTATTTTCTGAAGAAGTCCAGTATCTTGTCATGCATCGCCTCGGGAAGGGCCTCATTCCTATGGAAGCTCTCCCGCATGGAGGCCACTGCTTCCGTGCCGACACCGTTCGCGAGCAGGAATTCCTCGAAGTCCATCGGATACATGTGCTGGATTGAGAGGCTTCCGACCGGAACGGACTGGGTGTTTTTCAGTTCCAAAGATAAGGTTTATTCTTGAAACAACTGCGTTTTCCTATAAAATGAGGCGCGAAAAACATGCGTTTTCCATCCCCTCTGACTGCAGTTTGTAGCGGACCGAAAAAGTGGACACGGAAAAAATAATTCAGTTAAACATTTTTTCCAAAGTAGACATCGGCGAAAGATTTGCCTCGTCACTCCTTCTGACTCCTTCGGAAGGAGTAGGCGTTTCCCGCATTTTTCTTACTCCTTCGGAAGGAGTGGAATAGCTGCGGTGCCTCTATAGGCGTTGTGAATCCGTTATTCGTTTTCGAACCCTTCTGACTCCTTCGGAAGGAGTCGGCCATTCCCGCATTTTCCTCACTCCTTCGGAAGGAGTGGAATAGCTGCGGTGCCTCCGCATGCTGTGTTTATGTCCGCAATAGGGTGTCCGGATTGACCGCCGGGAGGTGTCCGATATCGGACAGTTGTCCGTTTTCGCACACTGCTTTATGTTTGTAAATATATGTTAATCAGTACGATATAAAAGTGGCACGGTGGTTGCCGTGTGCTGTGCGGGGGATAGGAGTGTCCGCTTTAAGGGTGGACTTTGTGATGAGGGGAAATTGGGGGAAAAGAAAGATGTGATGCGGAAGGAAATAGGGAAGGGAAAGGAGATGTGAGACGGAAGAAATAATGAAGAAACGGATAAAAAACAGTATATGAAATTAAGGATGTATTTCAAGCAGGCATGGTACAACCTACGGATGAACAGGGTGTACAGTGCCGTGTTCATTGCAGGGACGGCTCTGTCGCTGTCGCTGGTGATGGCCTTCCTGACGGTGTTGTCGTCGAGGGTGGTCAACACGGTTCCGGAGACGCACCGGGACAGGATGATGGTGCTCAAATCGGTTGCTGAGATGAATGACGAGACGTACTGGCAGAGCGGAGTGACCTCAAAGTTCGCGGAGCAGTTCATGCGGGATGTGCCAGGAGTGGAGGTCTGGTCTGTGGCATGTCCGGCGACCGGAGGTTTTGTGGTGCTGGAGAGTGGGGAAGAGGAGGTGACGAAGGTGTACGGTAAATATGTGGATCTGGATTTCTGGAAGGTGTTCGACTACGATTTCATTGAAGGACGGGCGATATCGCAGAACGGGATGGTGCCCAATACTGCCGAGACCGTCATATCGGAGTCCACGGCGCGGAGTCTGTTCGGCCGGACGGATGCGGTAGGCGAGACGGTTTACTTTGGCGGGCACACAATGACCGTATGCGGAGTCGTAAGGGATGTGCCGATGAGTGCTGCCACGGCTTTTGCCGGAGTATGGCTGCCTCAGAGCCTGAGCGAGGACAGCGACTTCTCTCCGAGCGGACTTCTTGGAATGGGAACGCTGCTGATTTTAGCTGAGGACAGATCGGATTTCGGCATTATCAAGGAGGAGATAACCGGCAGAGTGAGCCGGTATGCGGAGGCAAATGGTATAACGATGGAACTGAAGTCGTTCGACTCCTACCGCAAGTCGCTGTTCGCCTGGAGCGAGCTGAGCTCGGCGGCATATACGTGGCTGGGCATAGGAGTGGTGCTGATTATCCTTATAGTGCCGCTGCTCAATCTCTCGGGCATGGTGGGCTCCCGCATGGAGGCCCGTCTGACCGAGTTCGGCACCCGTAAGTCGTTCGGGGCCGGTCCCCGCTCCATCATAGCCCAGATAGCTGGGGAGAACCTGCTGATGACCATTATCGGCGGAGTTGTGGGCCTGCTGGCCGCATGGCTGATCATCGCCCTGTTCTCGCGTCAGCTCAACTCACTGGTGCCAGGCAGTTTCATGGATAATATATCGCAGATGGGAGAGATTCCCGATTCGGGATTCTTCGACTTCAGGGATTTCTTCAAACTCTGGCTGTACCTGGCTCTGCTGGGAATCATCTTGGTGCTCAACCTTGTATCGGCCCTGATACCTGCCGCCAAGGTTATCCGGCGCCCCATCACCGAATCGTTGAACTATAAAAAATGACAGATATGCTCAAACAGATATTCAAACAGCTGTGGTTCTACCGCAGGAGCAACTCCTGGCTTTTCATAGAGCTGGTGATCATAATCGCTGTCTCATGGTTCCTCGTCCATCAGACCTGGACTCCCCGCTACCGCATCAATGCCGTACCGGACGGGATGAAGTACGAGGGCGTGTACGTCGTATCGTTCGACCTGCTGCAGTCCGGCAATAGGGATTACGACCCGCAGGCTGACAGCGAGGAGGCGTGGTCCCGGGACTTCGGCCGCATAATGGACCGGATCAAGAGTATGCCGGAAGTACTGTGCGCGGCGCCCATAACGGATTACAACCCGGGCTTAGGTCCTGTATCCGCAGGAAATCTCCAGCTAGACAGTGTGACAAACCTCACTCTTCTGGCAATTGACAGGGCTATGGGACCGGATGATTTCGAGGTGTTCGGCTATGAGGTGGTATGGCCCGAGAACGGCAGGATAGACGACTCCCAGCCCATGTCCATGATTATCACGGAGGATCTCGCCGAGTACGTATTTCCTGGCGAGAATCCTATAGGCAGGAACCTCGAGTCGGCCTGTGCCGAGCCGGATATGGAGTACGGCTGGACAACTCCGATCGTGGGAGTAATCCGCAGTATCAGGTCCGACGGCTGCTCGGACAATGTCCCGGCAGTTTTCATGAACATTCCCGATTTCGCCGCCTATGCCATGGATGAGATATGCTGCGCCTTCCGCCTCAAGCCCGGTGTGGATGCTGAGGAATTTATCGGGAAGGCTGGCTTAGAGTGGAGAAAGACCCTCAGTTTCGGAAATTACCGGGTCAGCGATGTGTTCAGTTATCAGGAGCGTATCGACAGCTATGTGCAGCTGACGGTATTGGACAGCAATTTTATCTGGAATACCATTTTCATTTTCCTGATAATCAATGCTCTGCTGACAGTTGCCTCGACCGGTTGGCTCCGGATGGAGGAGCGGCGCGGTGAGATAGGTGTCCGCAGGGCAATGGGAGGCTCTCCCCGCGGCATTCTCCTGCACTACATGAGCGAGGTCTGGATCATCTTCGCTGCGGCAGCTGTCCTCGGAATACTGATAACGCTCAATGTGCTGCTCATCGGCAAGATAGACATTACGGTCCCGCAGAATTTTACAGGCAGTCTGCCACTTAATGCCGCTGACTTCCCTCTGCTCTTCGATCCCGTGGCGCACTTCCTCGCGGTGGAGGGTATTGTCTTGGGAATCATGCTGCTGGCGGTGACCGTGGCAATCCTCATTCCCGCAGCCGGAGCGCTCCGCCGGCCGCCCGTCGAGGCCCTCAGAGACGAGTAATAAAAATGATAAAGTTGAATAGAAGTATAATGTAAATAACATGGATAGAGAACTTACAACAAAAGAAAAATGGCAGGACCGCCGCAAAGTCATCATCCGCTGGAGTGCGGGCGGCGCGGCTGTCGTGGTCGCGGTGGTGCTGCTGGCAGTGCTGATTCAGCCTTCGGTAAAGGAGAGCAGCCTGAGGCTGGCAACGGTGGACACCGGCTCGATAGATTTCGCGGTGTCGGCTACCGGAAAGGTGGTGCCGGGCTACGAGGAGATCATCAACTCCCCGATTACCTCCCGTGTGATGGAGGTTTACAAGCGGGCCGGAGAGGTGGTGCAGGCGGGTGAACCCCTGTTGCGCCTGGAACTCTCGGAGGTGCAGACCGAGTACGACAATATGCTGGACGAGGAACGGATGAAGGAACTGAAACTGGAACAGCTGCGTATCACCAACCGTAACAGCATCTCGGAGATGGAGATGAATATCGAGATTCAGGAGATGGAGCTGGACCGCAAGGCGGCTTCCCTGCGCAACGAGAAGTATCTGGACTCCCTCGGGGCAGGTACTCCGGACAAGGTGCGCGAGGCTGAGCTGGACTACACCGTGTCGTCGCTCAAGCTGGAGGACAACCGCCGCAAACTGCAGAATCAGCGGGATCTGGCCGCCGCTGATGAATCCGTGGCCGAGCTGGAGCTGTCCATCTTCCGCAAGAACAAGGAGCAGACCCGCCGCCGGCTCTACGATGCCGGTATCAGGGCTCCGTATGCGGCTACCCTCACCTACATCAACAACGAGATAGGCGCCCAGGTGGGCCAGGGCGAGAAACTGGCGATGCTGGCCGACCTGACCCGTTTCAAGGTGGAGGGCGAGCTGGGCGACATGCAGGCCGGGAAGATAGCCGAGGGCTACCGCACCACAGTGCTGGCCGGACGGGACACCCTCACAGGCATGGTGTCGGTACTCTCCCCGATGTCAACCGACGGCCTGATATCCTTCACCGTACAGCTCGACGACGAGTCGGCCCCGGCTCTCCGTTCAGGACTCAAATGCGACATCTACGTGGTCTACGCCTACCGCGAGAATGTCCTCCGTCTGCCCTCGGGCACATATTACAAGGGTGAGGGCAATTACGACCTCTTCGTCCGCGAGGGCGACCGTCTGGTCCGCCGCCGCGTAGCCCTCGGCGAGGCCAACTACGACTATGTGGAGGTCATCTCCGGCATCGAACCGGGCGAGCAGGTGGTCATCTCCGACATGCAGGACTACTCCCGGCAGCCGGAACTGAAAATCAAATCGTCTAAAAAGAAATAAGTTATGAAGATAGGAGTATATTTCAGGGAATCGTGGCACAACCTTTTGGCGGACAGGACCTACGGTCTGGTGTATATTCTGGCTGTCGCTTTCTCGATGGCCATGGTCATGACCTTCCTGACGGTGCAGTCTGTACGTATGGACAACATCTATCCGGAGACGCACCGCGACCGGATGCTGTCGATACCCTCCATGACGTACACACACAGTAACGGCAGGTCTGTGCGTGAACGTGGTGTGAACAAGGATTTTATGCAGAGGTTCCTCTCCGCACCCATCCCCGGACTCGAGGCCTGGACAGCTGTGAAGACCGACAACTTCATAGTTACCACAGCCTCCGGCGAGTCCGTGAATATGGTGGTGGAGTTCATTGACACTGATTTCAGGAAAATATTCCCGCTTGATGTAACCGACGGTACCTGGATGTCTGAAGATGCCTCTGACCGGGCGGTGCCTGAAATTATGATTTCCGAGTCTGCGGCAGTGCTGCTTTTCGGCCGCAAGGATGTGACAGGTGAGACAGTATTTTTCGACAGCCGGGAATTCCGCATCTGCGGAGTCGTCCGGGATGTGCCGATGACGGCTACCTATGCCTTTGCCCAGATCTGGGCTCCGGATATCGAGACATTCTTTGAACGTCTTTTCGTGCCCTCGCTTGGGGGGATGCAGGGCAGTTACGAGATAGTGCTGCTGGCCGACAGCCGGAGAGACTTCGGCCGGGTGCGCCAGGAGATAGAGGACCGTGTGGAGATGTACAACAGCACAGGAGGCGATGACTGGCAGATGACATTTACCCACGGCATACCTTCCCAGAAAGAACGGATATTCATGCTCGGCAGCGCCGTGGCTTACCGCTGGATCGGTATCGGTGTGGTGCTGCTGGTTCTGCTCGTGCCGGTGCTCAACCTTTCAGGCATGACCGGCTCCGGGATGGAGGCCCGCATGGCCGAGTTCGGAGTGCGCAAGTCATTCGGAGCCTGGCGCGGGGCCATCATCCGTCAGGTGACGGCGGAGAACCTGTTGCTGACGCTGTTTGGGGGTGTGCTCGGATTGCTGCTTTCCTACCTCTTGCTGTACCTGCTGCAGGACCAGCTCTATGACCTGCTGCCGCTGAACGGAGTGGCGGATATACGGGGAATAGCCGAAGCTCCCGCATTTGTCTTCAGGGATTTCTTCCGGCTGAAGCTCTACCTCCTGCTGTTCGTGCTGGTGGTTGTCCTCAATCTGCTGTCGGCCATGGTGCCGGCCTTCAAGGTACTGCGCAGGCCCATTACCGAATCGTTGAACTCTAAAAAATAGACAGGTATGCTCAGACAGATATTCAAACAGTTGTGGTTCTACCGCAGGAACAGCCTCTGGCTGCTGCTGGAGCTGGTAGTGATAGTGGTTACCTCCTGGTTTCTGGTCAATGAGATATGGACCGTGCACTACCGCGCGGACAGGGCGCCTTACGGCTATGATTACGAGGGCGTGTATGTGATGAAGCTCGAATCCCTGTATGACGGGCAGGACGGCTATGTCCCGGAAGCGGACATGGGAAATGCTCCGAAGGAGGCATTGGAACGCTTCGGGCAGGCTCTGGACCTGATGCCGGAGGTGAGCGAATGGGCGGAGACCGGCGCTTCTCTTCCCGGACTGAAGAGCAATTACATCAATAATTTCTTTCCTGTGGACTCTTCTGCAGAGAACAACATATACTATTGTATCCACACCCGCAGGACCGGAGCCCGCGACATAGAGATTCTGAACTACCGTCAGGTATGGCCCAAGGATGCCCCGATAGAGGATGTTCCGGGGTCGGCTGTGATAACCAATGACCTGGCCATGACTCTCTTTCCCGGAGAGAATCCGGTGGGCCGCCGGCTTTCGGATGCCTCCTCCTGCCCTCCTCCAAAGGAGTGGGACTGGGTGATATCCGGAGTTGTCGAGCCCCTGAAATTCAGTTTTGACGAGGATCCCGTGCCGACAGTACTGGCCTCCGATGTCAGTGTCCTGAATTTCTGGTACGGTACCCCGTGCTATATCTTCCGTCTCCGTCCGGATGTGGATGCCCGCGCTTTCATTGACCGGGCTTCCCGGACCTGGCGCAGTGAGATGACATACGGCAATTGGCGAGTTGCTTCGGTGGCTCCGATGGAGGAACTGATGGGAATGTATGTCGTTACCGGAACATTCAAATGGAAGGCACTCTGGGTATTCCTGATAGCCAATGTGCTCATCGCAATGGCTTCTTTCTGCTGGCTCAGACTCAGGATGCGGCGTTCCGAGATAGGGGTGCGGCGGGCCTTGGGCTCGGATGCAGGTAGAATTGTCCTGCAGCAACTGGCCGAGGCGTGGTTGATTTTCGGCGCTGCGCTGGTACTGGGACTTATCCTGGCCGTCAATATCATTGTCATAGGCAAGATAGACATCGCCGCCCCGCATGGTCAGGTGCTGCCGGTGCTCTATGACAGCCTGCCGCTGCTCTATGACCCGACGGTCCATTTCCTCGCGGTAGCCGGGATAGTGACTGCGGTGCTGCTGGCGGCGGTGACCCTCGCGGCCCTGATTCCCCTCGGCAAGGCTCTGAGGGAGAGGACGGCCGATATTTTAAAGGACGAATAAATCAGAAAAAGGAGAAAATATGAAACTTGGAATGTATATAAAAGAGGCGTGGTACGACCTGCGCAAGTCGAGGGTGTACAGCGCGGTCTATATCATCGGTACGGGCTTCTCGCTGGCGCTGGTGATGGCTTATCTAACGGTGCAGTCGATGCACTTCGACAACTCCTATCCGGAGGTACACAGAGACCGGATGCTTATAATTCCGGCATTGGAGGAGATCAAGGATGGGGGCGGCAGTACATCGGCTATGCTGAGTTTGAATTTTATCGACCGTTTCCTCTTGCAGGATCCCATTGAGGGAGTGCAGGCGGTATCGGCCATTACATACGAGGATGTGACGGTGGCCAATGACAGGGGCGAGGCGTTAGGAACGGTGGCCGGAGTGGTGGATGAGGCTTTTTGGACGGTTTTCAGAATGGACTTTGTAGACGGACATGCCCTGACGGAGCTCAGTCTCAATCAGGCGGCTCCCGAGGCAGTGGTCTGCGAGTCCCTGGCCAGGCTTCTCTATGGCCGCAGTGACATCGCGGGGGAGAAGCTTTTCTTCAAGGACAGGGAATTCCGGGTGTGCGGAGTGGTGCGGGACGTGCCTCAGACGGCATCGATAGCTTTCGCCCAGTTGTGGATTCCGGACTTGGACAAGGAGGCGCGGGCTGCCTCATCGTTCGAATGGCTGGGCCGCGAGAGTATGCTGGGGGACTATTTTGCTGTGCTGCTGGCTGAGGACCGGAGCGATTTCGCCTCTATACGGCAGACGATAGAGGACCGGCTGGAGATATACAACAGCAGCGCCGATGTCGAGTACAAGCTGTCCTGCTACAAGGGTATCCCGACCGTAAGGGAGAATTCTTTCATCTGGAGCGGGCTGACCTCCGCATCATTTACATGGATAGGAATAGGGGTGATGCTGTTCATCCTGCTCATACCGATGATCAATCTCTCCGGCATGGTCAGCTCCCGCATGGAGGCCCGCATGGGCGAGTTCGGGGTGCGCAAGTCCTTCGGTGCCTGGCGCGGGGACGTGCTGCAGCAGATTACGGGCGAGAACCTGTTGCTGACTCTGCTCGGGGGCGTGCTCGGACTGCTCCTTTCGTATGTGCTTTTAGGCGTGTTCTCAGAGCAGTTCAACGGGATGCTGCCTACTGAGGTTCTGGGGATGGTGTTCTCAATGGAGGAAATCGATGCGGCTGTATTCTCGGTAAGGGACTTCTTCAAACTGAGACTTTATCTTCTGCTATTGGCCATCGTGTTGGTTCTCAATCTTGTGTCGGCTCTGTTGCCGGCCATGAAGGTGATGCGTCGACCTATCACTGAATCGTTGAACTCTGTAAAGTGAATCCGATATGTTTAAACAGATACTGAAACAGCTATGGTACTACCGCCGCGGCAATGCGTGGCTGTTCATCGAGATGACTCTCATCGCCGCGGCCTCTTGGTTTCTGGTCAATGCTATATGGCCCAATGCCTACAGGAAGTCCCAGCCGGATGGTTACGATGCCCGTGGGGTGTACGCAGTGGAGATAAGGCGGCTTCATGACGGCCAGACGGGTTACCGTCCTGAGATGGATTCCCGGGAGCGGCGTTCGGCGGATTTTCACCGCATAGGCCAGACTCTAAGGGATATGCCTGAGATAGAGTATGCTGCAGCAGTGGGAAGTACTATGCCGGGACTGTCTCTTTCCAATTACAATCATGGTATGGAACTGGACAGTGTTACCGGCGAATATCTGCCGTATGCCTACCATCTGCGTGAGGCCGGGGGTGAGGATCTGAAGATGATGGGCTATCGTCAGATATGGCCTGAGGGTGCCCCTATAGAGGATGTGCCCGGGACGGTCATCATTACCGAGGACGTGGCTGAGACCCTGTTTCCCGGGGAGAATCCCGTTGGCAGACGTCTGGGCCGCTACAGCGACCAGAGTCAGTACGGATGGACCATAGCCGGAGTCATTGCTCCCGTAAAGGTAGAGAAGGACAAGGAATACAGGCCGATGATATTTTTCACTACCCCGGACATTGTCCGCGAGGAGGACAATATCGATGCGCTCTGGTGCTTCCGTCTTGCTCCGGGGGTGGATGAGGAGGAGTTTATCCACAAGGCCAAGATGACATGGCGGGAGGACCTGGTCTTCGGCAACTACCGCACCGGGTCGGTTTTTCCCATGGAGAGGCGGCTGAAGGATACTATGGCCGATACCTTTATCTGGCGGGCCCTTCTGGTCTTCGTGCTGCTGTGCGTCCTCATCGGTGTGGCTTCCTTCACATGGCTGCGTACCCGTGAGAGACGCGGCGAGATAGGTGTGCGTCGGGCCATGGGCGGATCCCGGGGCATCCTGGTGATGCAGCAGCTCGCCGAGGTATGGATGCTCTGGTTACTGGCTATGCTGCTGGGCCTGGTGATAGTCCTGAATATCCTGCTCATAGGCAAGGTGAACTTCTGTGCGTCCGCTCTTTATGACGGATACATCCTGGATCTGACCAGGGAGCGGCTGTCCGTGCTTTTCGACCCCGTACGGCACTTCCTTTCCGTTTCCGGTATTGCTGCGGCCGTGATGCTTGCGGTGGTGACCCTTTCGACCATTGTGCCAGTTGCGGGTGCTCTGCGGGAGTCACCGGCGGATGTGCTCAAGGACGAATAAACGAAGAATTTAAATTTTGCAAAATATTTAAAAACACATAAAAAGTTAAAATCATGATCAAGCTTATCGAAATTTCCAAAATCTACAGAACCTCCGAGATCGAGACCATGGCTCTCGACAACATCAACCTCGAAGTGCGCGACGGGGAGTTTGTAAGTATCATGGGACCTTCCGGCTGCGGAAAGTCCACCCTGCTCAACATCGCAGGCCTGCTCGACGAGCCTTCTTCCGGCACCGTGGAACTGCACGGCAAGGCCGTTTCCGGACTCAACGCCCGGGAGGCCGCCCGCTTCCGCAACACGGAGCTTGGATTTGTTTTCCAGAGCTTCCACCTGATTCCCTCGCTCAACGTCCTGGACAACGTGCAGATGCCCCTGCTTTACCGCAAGATGGGAGCGACCGAGCGTAAGGAAAGGGCCATGAAGATGATCGAGGCCGTGGGACTGAGCCACAGGGTGAAGCATTTCCCCTCACAGCTTTCCGGAGGTCAGTGCCAGAGAGTTGCCATCGCCCGTGCCCTTGTCGGAGACCCCTCGATCATCCTTGCGGACGAGCCCACCGGTAACCTGGACTCCAAGATGGGAGCTGAGGTCATGGAGCTCCTGCACGAGGTCAACAAGCAGCGCGGCAAGACCATCCTGA
>ENA-OOXJ01000280-OOXJ01000280.1-human-gut-metagenome-genome-assembly--contig:-NODE-280-length-46122-cov-19.434867_pt1 | contig 46122 bp, 43 predicted proteins | sample MGYA00241587_ERZ501343 | MGnify/ENA primary metagenome ERZ501343 (study PRJEB25962, sample SAMEA2042918) | human gut metagenome | biome: human gut; feature: human-associated habitat; material: faeces... | reverse complement strand
GTGGCACGCGAGCTGGGTTCAGAACGTCGTGAGACAGTTCGGTCCCTATCTGTTGTGGGCGTAGGAAATTTGCGGAGGTCTGTCCTTAGTACGAGAGGACCGGGATGGACACACCTCTGGTGTACCGGTTGTGGCGCCAGCTGCACCGCCGGGTATCCACGTGTGGTTAGGATAAGCGCTGAAAGCATCTAAGCGCGAAGCCGGCTTCAAGATAAGATTTCCATGGAGGGTCGTCGAAGACTACGACGTCGATAGGCTGCAGGTGTAAAGGCGGCAACGTCAAAGCCGAGCAGTACTAATAGCCCGACACTTCTGATATGACGCAGAACAAGCAATCAAATACAGCGTTGTCTCTCTCATTTCTTATAGAATATTTCTGGAGAGCCTTATCCCATATCAAGGCGTTCCGGAAGGAAAAATGATGGTGGTTATAACGGTGTGGACCAACCTCTTCCCATTCCGAACAGAGAAGTTAAACGCACTTGTGCCGATGGTACTGCCCTAACAGGGGTGGGAGAGTAGGTAGCCGCCGCCCCTTAGAGCCCTCGGAGGTCAGTCCTCCGGGGGCTTTTTTTGTTCTACTCTTCAGTACAGTCCTTTTCGGACTGTACCCGTCGTGATGAGATGATTTCGGCGATAATCGGGTAGAGATTCCTGTACTTGTTGAATGTCTCGCGAGATACTTTGTAGTGCCGGCATATTTTGGATATGCTGTGACGCTGACGGAGCATATCGACTACTTCACAATGATGCATCTCGAGGATCCTGAGCTTGGTGCAGCTCCCCTTGCGGCGCCCGAGTTTTATTCCGTTGGCCTTCCGAAGAGCGAGTGCCTCTTTTGTCCGCATCGATATAAGATTCCTCTCAATTTCTGCGACCAATCCGAATGCGAAGCACAGTACCTTGCTGTTGATGCTGTCATCGAAGGTGTATCCTTCCTTGGTGGTGTACAGCCTGATTTTTTTCCGGAGACACTTACCCATTATTTCCATAATGTCTGTGAGAGTACGGCTAAGACGTGAGATCTCCGTAACGATAAGCGTGTCTCCGGGTTTCATCCTTCGGAGCAGAGCTCCGAGTTTTCTTTCCCTTTCGTGTTTCTTCCCGCTTACGATTTCGGTAACCCAATAATCGATGGTAATGTGTTTTGATTCAGCGTATCGCAGAATCTCATCCTTTTGATTGTAAAGATGCTGTTTTCCAGTGCTTACTCTAAGATAACCTGCTATCATATTTGTTAATTTAGTTCCAGCGACATTGCCGGAATGGCTAAATTAGTAAATTGACTATCTTTGCCCTTAGAATGTCAAGCAGGCGCACAGATGGAAGCAGAATTTAAAATAGGAGACAGGGTCCGCTTTATGGACTTCGACGGGGACGGTACCGTGGTGGCTCTTCCGCAGAGAGGAAAGCTGGATATAGATGTGGAAGGAATGCGGATGAGGGTCTCTGTCAGTGAGGTGGTGAGGCTGAGTGCAGAGGATGGCGCTCATGAGAGGCAGCTCTATGACGGCAACAATCAGATTTCGCGGTTCAAGCAGACTCAGCCTCCTGTGGCCCATAGCCTGCCGTCTGGGAAAAAAGCTCAGCGGCAGGCAGGAAGGATGGAGGTGGATCTGCATATAGAGAAAATCCGCGAACGGTATCCCGCTGCACGTAATATCCCCGACAGCGATGCGCTCTATGTCCAGCTCGATGTCTTCGAAAAGACTATGGCCGAGGCTTTCCGAAATGGACTGAGGTCAGTAGTCTTTATTCATGGCAGTGGCCGTGGAGTTCTCCGCTCGGAACTGCTCAAGCGCTTGAGGGAATATCCGGGAGCAGTGGTACAGGAGGCCTCTCCGCTGCGTTATGGCAACGGAGCGATCGAAGTGTTCATAAAATAATTACTTGTGCTTTATAAATATCCGGACTATTCCGTATATGGCGGCGGCGGTGATGAGCAGCAGCATCAGGTTCCACAGAATAGTCATCCCCCATCTGACTGGGTGTGGTAGCTCCCTGTAAGGGGAGTCACCTTCTGAGTAGCGGGCAAAAGCGTTGGTGTATACTGTGGTTCCGTCTGTGTATCGGGCTGTCATCCTTACGTAGGGATCCTCCGCGGCCATTACGTAGGCAATCCTGTCGGAATTGAGCACGGAGTCAACGGTGATGCCGTTCTGCGAGATTACCTTAACGGTAGCCGCGGGGGCGCTCAGTTTCATAAACACGGTGTCTCCGTGCATTCCTATATTCATGATCTTAGGGAGCCTCATGTTTTCAGCATGCTTTACGGCTGTGTCCCCATTGCCGAAATCCGGAATGCGGGTAGTGTAGAAATTACCCTTCAGCAGTTGTTCGCGTACATCCTCCCAATAGGGAGTAGGGGTGTTGATCCAGGAGCAGCGGCGGGCGATGGCGGCATGGGCCTTGGAGTTGTGATTGTCGTCATTGATATTGTTGTGGGCGTATCGTCCGGCGGACAGAGCCTCGTCCCAGTGGTTGAGAGCTGTTCCTGCACCATGGTCCCTCTCTTCGAATCCGGAGTCACCTTCGATGAGCCTGTAGCCTGAGAGATGTTCCATAACCCTGCGGTTGATAGTAAGGGTCCTGTTGGGGTGGTTGAACTGGACGAAGTCCCCGTCCTCAGCCAGGCGGTCTATCATGAACTGTTTTTGGGATAAGAGAACAGGCAGAAGATGGTCGAACTTGTAGACACGTTCTACTCCGAAAGCATTGATGTGGAATTTAAAAAGATTGTATCCGTGCTCGTATATTGCGATATAAAGCTCAGGGTCTATGGGGTGCGGTGTGAGCGCCTGATGGTTGGAGAAGCCGAGAATGTCGTAGCCGTAGCTCATGTAGTCAGCATAGACTACATCCGGATAATAGGGACATTCGTTGATTCCTTTGTCTACTTTGGTATGAGTATGCAGGCATGCCCGTTTCCATCCTGTGGTGGAGTCGAAGTCAGCGTATGGATTGTAAATCTTTTCACCACTGAAGGGAGAAGGTCCTTCGAACCTGTAAATAGGGGAAATGCTCATCATGGATATTCCTATGACGGCGGTCAGGAGAATGACGGCGAGGATCTTTGCTGAAATTTTTACAATTTTCATGGTGTCACACTAAGCAAAATAAACATTAATAAGGGCAAATGTATAAAATTCTAACTCAATTTGTTATTTTTGTCAATTGTAAAAAATAGAATAATTGAATTATGTGTGGAATCGTAGGATACATGGGCCCGAAGCAGGCGGCTCCCATTTTAATCAAAGGCCTTCACAGACTGGAGTACAGGGGCTATGACAGCGCCGGTATCGCTCTGATTAATACTGAAGGCAATCTCTCGGTCTATAAGTCCAAAGGTAAGGTGAGCGACTTGGAGAAACTCATTTCTGACAAGGATACAACAGGGACAGTAGGCATAGCACATACCCGTTGGGCAACCCACGGTGAGCCCAATGATGTCAATGCCCATCCCCATTATTCGGAGCACAAGAACTTGGCCCTGATTCACAATGGTATCATCGAGAACTACAAGGCCTTGAAAATGGAACTGGTTAACAAGGGGTACCATTTTCACAGCGATACCGACACGGAGGTGGTGATTCAGCTTGTGCAGTATATGATGGACTCGCATAAGATACCGCTTGTAGATGCAGTTCCCCTTGCCCTCCGGAATGTCATAGGTGCCTATGCCATAGTCGTGATAGACCGGGACAATCCGGATATAATGATAGCTGCCCGCAAAGGAAGTCCGTTGGTGGTCGGTATCGGGAAGGACGAGTTTCTCATAGGCTCGGACGCAACTCCTATCGTAGAGTATACTGACAGGGTTATCTATCTGGATGATGAGCAGATAGCAGTGATGGAGAGAGGAGGCGGAATCCGTATCACCGACCTCCGTCAGGTAGAGGTAACCCCTATTGTCAAGAAGTTAGAGCTCAATCTGAGTGAGATCGAGAAGGGCGGTTTTCCCCATTTTATGCTCAAGGAAATATATGAGCAGCCAAATACTCTCAGGACTTCTATGAAAGGCCGTCTCAATCCGGAACTCGGAGAAGTCAAGTTGTCGGGAATCATCGACAACAGGGAACGCTTCCTCAACGCCCGCCGGATTATTATCTGTGCCTGCGGAACATCGTGGCATGCCGCGCAGATAGGAAAGTATATGATAGAGGAACTGGCCAGAATACCCGTAGAGGTGGAGTATTCATCTGAATTCAGATACCGCAAACCGGTAATTTTCAGTGACGATATAGTCATTGCCATATCTCAGTCGGGAGAGACGGCAGATACTCTTGCAGCCATTAAGCTGGCTAAGGCGCACGGAGCATTCCTCTTCGGAATCTGCAACGTGGTCGGCTCTTCGATTCCGCGCGAGACAAACTCCGGATGCTATACTCATGCCGGCCCGGAGATAGGTGTGGCCTCCACTAAAGCATTCACAGCGCAGGTGTCCACGCTCGCTTTGCTGGCGCTGTCCCTGGCTAAGGAGAAAGGAACCATAGCAGAGGCACGCAGGCATGAACTGGTGGAAGAGCTGCAGCGGATTCCGGAAAAGATAGAGAAGATTCTCAAACATGACGGCGAGATATCCAAGATAGCCAGAGTGTTTACCTATGCGCACAACTTCATCTATCTCGGACGCGGATACAATTTCCCAGTGGCTCTCGAGGGTGCCTTGAAACTAAAGGAGATATCTTACATACACGCTGAAGGCTATCCCGCAGCAGAGATGAAGCATGGCCCTATCGCGCTCATCGATGATGAACTTCCAGTGGTGGTAATTGCTACCCGTAGAGGAAAATACGACAAGATATTCAGTAACGTGCAGGAGATAAAAGCCCGTAAGGGAAGGATAATCTCCATAGTCACGGAGGGAGATACCGATGTTAAGAACATCTCGGACTGGAGTTTCGAGATTCCGGATACAGAGGAGTGCTTCGCTCCTCTGCTGTCCACCATCCCTCTTCAGCTGTTGGCCTATCATGTGGCTATCGCCAAAGGCAGGGATGTGGACCAGCCGAGAAATCTTGCCAAATCGGTTACAGTGGAATAACGCTGCGCTTACCGAGCCGAACCCTTCCGTCGCGGCTGATTACATAGGTGTAGTCGTAGCAGCCGATAATATACGAGCTTGCGGTATCGGGATTCTCCCTCATTGAGGTCTGATACTCGAAGTTGAATCCCATACCGAACAGCTCGGTGAAAGTCGTTTCACGCTCTCCCCGGGAGTACAGTCTCTCGATGATGGCGTGATTTTTTTTCAGGATCCGGTCGATGCGGGACAGTTCTCCGTGCTGTGTCCGGCAGGCGCGCTTGATGCGGTTGTTGAACATTGTCCGGCATGAGTCCGAACAGAACTTTTTGTCGGACCTTCCGGTGAAGGGCCTGTTGCAGTTAGGGCAACACCTTTTCTCCTCTTCCATACGCTTCATGTCTTTAGTGGTTGTGTGGACAAAGTTAAGCAATAGAAATCACACTCTTATGTCGCAAACGTAAAAATAAGCGTGTGCTATCCGGATATACCCGCTTATAATCGTTTATAGCCGTTTATAATGAGGATATTCTGAAATTTTTTATATTGCTTTGTGCCTGAAAACATTGTTAAACCATTAAAAACTGAAGTTATGGACAGATCTTTTAACAGAATCGAACTGCGGGGGAATGCCGGGCAGGACGCAAGAATCATGAGAGTAGGAGACAACACAGTGGCGAGATTCAATATCGCGACCAATGAGACGTACAAGGACCGTTCGGGGAATTTGAAGGAGGAGACAACATGGCATTCTGTTACGGCATGGAACGGAAAGGGAATGCCTGATTTCAGCCGCATACTCAAGGGTGCGTGCATACATGTCATAGGCCGCCTGAGGCAGAACCGCTATACCTCTGCGGACGGGGAAGAGAAGGTTTTCTATGAAGTCTTGGCTACGAGAGTCGAGATTGAGGAGTCATAGATGGCTTAAAAGCATTATATTTGCCCTCGGAAAAATACATAAGCATCATGACTACGAGGAAAATTTATATCTACAACACGTTATCCAGAAGAAAAGAGGAATTTATCCCGGTACATCCCGGTATGGTGGGACTGTATGTCTGCGGCCCTACGGTGTACGGTGAGCCGCATCTGGGACATGCCAGACCGGCCGTGACCTATGATGTGCTGGTGCGTTTCTTCAGGTACTTGGGCTACAAAGTCAGGTATGTCAGGAATATTACGGATGTGGGTCACCTCGAGCATGATGCTGACGAGGGCGATGACAAGATTGCAAAGAAGGCCCGTATGGAGTCCCTCGAACCTATGGAGGTGGTGCAGACTTATACCATAGCATATCACGATGCCATGCGCAGGCTGAATACACTGCCGCCAAGCATCGAGCCCCGGGCCTCCGGTCATATCATCGAGCAGATAGAACTTATCAAGCGGATTCTCGATGCCGGCTTTGCGTATGTGAGCAACGGCTCGGTATATTTCGATGTTCCGGCTTATAATAAGAAGTTTCATTATGGGATGCTCTCCGGCCGTAACATAGATGAGATGATGGCAAACACCCGTACGCTGGACGGTACTGGGGATAAGCACTCCCCTTACGATTTCGCCCTGTGGAAGAAGGCCTCTCCCCAGCATATCATGAAGTGGCCCTCGCCCTGGAGCGAAGGGTTTCCGGGCTGGCACTTGGAGTGCTCGGCTATGAGCGAGAAGTATCTCGGAGATCAGTTCGACATCCACGGAGGCGGAATGGATCTTCAGTTCCCGCATCATGAGTGCGAGCTGGCTCAGAATACGGCTTCCCGCGGACAGGGAGGAGTTAAGTACTGGATGCATAATAACCTGCTTACAGTCAATGGACAGAAGATGGGCAAGTCCCTCGGGAACTTCACCACGCTTGCAGATCTGTATAAGGTGTATAGCCCGATGACGATACGTTTCTTCATCCTGCAGGCCCATTATCGCGGCACGCTGGATTTCAGCAACGAGGCGTTGTCAGCAGCAGAGAAGGGACTCAGGAGAGTCCTTCAGGCCGTAAGGGACAGCAGGGCGCTGCCTCATTCAGGCGACGGTCTGAATCCGGAGTTAGAAAAGCTGCAGGAAAGTATTATGGATGCTCTCTGTGATGACCTCAATACGCCTGTGGCCTTAGCGCATATCTTCGATGCAGTGAGGATGGTCAATCAGGTCAAGGACGGCACTCTTAAGCTCAGTGACAGGGATTTCACTGTCTTTTCGGAGGTCTTCGGGAAGATAGTTCCCGATGTGTTAGGTCTTATAGACGAAACATCAGCCTCCTCTGAGGAAAAGACCGTCGAGGGGCTGATGGATATGATTCTCGAAGTCCGCCGTGAGGCGAAGTCCCGTAAGGACTTCGCCACCAGCGATAAGATACGTGACCGTCTCAAAGACCTCGGTGTCACGATAAAAGACACCAAGGACGGTACCGAGTGGTCGCTGTAACCGTTGTCCTACTCGTCGTAGTGGAAGCGGATGTCCTTGATGATGTCAGGGTGGAGGCTGTTGGATACAGGACAGGTGCGGGCAGCTGACTCGATGAGTCTCTTGGCCTTGTCATCATATTTCTGTCCTTTGGGGAAGGTTATGTCTACGACGATGCGGGCTACCCGGCGGGGATTGGCTGCCATCTCTTTCTCAATTTCAATAGTGGTTCCGTCGATATTGAAGCCGTAGGACTGGGCTGAGATGCCCATGATGGTAAGCATGCAGGAACCGAGGGAAGAGGCGAATATGTCGGTGGGTGAGAAGTATTCGCCCTTGCCGTGGTTGTCTAAGGGTGCGTCAGTGATAATCTTGTTGCCTGACTGTTCGTGCAGAATCTCGGTGCGCAGGTTGCCGAGATAGGTGGTTCTCATCTTTGTCATAACTTGTAAGAATTTAAAAGTTCATTAAACAATATTTCCGAGCAGAGTAGCTGATGTACAGCTCTCTACTTTGATATTCACGTATTCTCCCGGGCGATGTCCGAGAGCGGGAAATACACATACCTTGTTGGAGGACGTCCTGCCGAAGAGCGAGCCGCTGTCCCTTTTGGAAGTACCTTCGATGAGCACCTCGTAGGTATGTCCTATGCACTCGTGGTTTCTCTCTAAGGAGATGGCGCTCTGCAGCTCTATAATCTCATTGAGCCTTCGTGTCTTGACCTCCGGGGGCACATCGTCGGCGAAATGCCTTGCCGCCTTGGTCCCGGGTCTTTGGGAGTATTGGAACATGAAGGCGCTGTCGAAGCGCACCTGCCTCATCAGTTCGAGAGTGGCCTGATGGTCCTCCTCCGTCTCGGAGCAGAAGCCGGCAATAATGTCGGTAGTTACAGCCGCTTCAGGTACGACCTCGTGAATCTTCGCTATTCTCTCTAAATATGCTGCTGTTGTGTATTTCCTGTTCATCTTTTCGAGCATGCGGTCACTTCCGGACTGCACCGGCAGGTGGATGTGGGTGCAGATATTGGGGTACATGGCCATGGAGTACAGCACGCCGTTGCTCATGTCTTTCGGGTGGGAGGTAGAGAATCTCACTCTAAGGTCCGGGGCTACGAGGGCGACTAATTCGATGAGCTGGGCAAAATTGACGGATTCAGTAGGATTTTCGGGATTTTTCCATAGGTATGAGTCCACATTCTGGCCTAAGAGGTTGACTTCTCTGTATCCGTCCGCATACATTTTCTCAGCCTCTTTGACGATCGAGCGGGGATCGCGGCTGCGCTCACCTCCGCGTACGTACGGTACGATGCAGTATGTACACATGTTGTTGCAGCCTCTCATGATGGAGATGAATGATGTCACTCCGTTCTTGTCAGTACGTACAGGCTCAATGTCCGCGTAGGTCTCTTTGAGCGACAGAGCCGTATCTATCTGTTTCTGTCCCTCAGCGCCGAGCCTGCGCAGCAGTTCGGGCAGACGTCGGTATGTGTCTGGTCCTGCGACTATATCCACTGCCGGATGCGACAGCAGTTCCTGCCTGATGCGCTCAGCCATGCAGCCGAGAACCCCGACAGTAACCTTTCTCTTTTTCTTTTCCTGCAGGAACCGGTCGAGCCTGCCCCATACCCTTTGCTCTGCATTTTCCCGGATGGAACATGTATTGACCAGAATCAGGTCTGCCTCCTCTATTCCCCCGCATGGGGTGAAACCCTCTTTCCCGAGGATGGAGAGCACGACTTCGCTGTCATAGACATTCATCTGACAGCCGTATGTCTCTATGAAAACTCTTTTATTTACCATTGCACCGCAAAGATAACTTTTTATATCTTTGCCGGGACAAACCGCAGTGAATTATGAGAAGATTTGTGATATTGCTTGCCGCCGCCGCTTTACTGACGGGGTGTGCCGGGTACAATGAGATAAGGGTGGAAAGTGTCGCCCTCGGAGGTTTACGCTTCAACGGAACATCGTCCGCCACTATAGAACTCAAGGCTACTGTGGACAATCCTACAAAATACACCATCGCGATAGAGGAAGTGGATGCGGTTCTGTTGCGGACGGGCAAGGAATTTGCCAGGTTCTCTCTCGAGGACAAGCCTGTGGCCGCTCCCGGAAAGAAGGAAGTGGTGGAGATTCCGGTAAAGGCCTCTGTGCTCGATCCGGTGGCGATTATCACTTCGGGGCTGAATTTCAGGAGCTGGGCGATAGAGGATTTTACAGTAGAGGGAAAGATAGTGCTCAGTGCTGACGGAGGAAAGAAGAGAACACTGCATCTGAAGAAGGTGCCTCTTGAGAGTATCGTAGAAAGAATAAAATGAGAGATATGAAAAAGTTGTTAGTGGTACTGGCCGCAGCTGTGCTGTCAGTATCAGTGGCCGGAGCCCAGACTCCGGATACATTGGCCGTATCGGTTACAGATACGGTGGAAGCTGTGCTGTATATGGATTACGACAGTCTGATGACATTCGTAGGCGGTTCGGTACATTTATCAGACTCTGTGGACAAGGCGATGACAGGTCAGGTGGAGAAGAACAAAGGCCGCAGGCCGCAGGGTTACCGTATCCGTATATATTTTGACAATAGCCAGAATGCCAGGGCCGTGTCCGAACAGATAGTAGACACATTCAAGGTACATCATCCGGATGTTCCCGTGTACCGGATATATGACAATCCATATTTTAAAGTTACGGTAGGTGAGTTCCGCTCCAAGTCTGATGCCATGCGCTTTATGGAGGCTATCAGACCTGAATATCCGACAGTCTTTTTAGTTAAAGAATCTTTCTCCACCATTTAGGCCGGAATCTTGCGGCCATGGCGTGCAGGGCTTCCTGCATGGGCACTAAGTGTCTTTCTTTCTTCTCGGGATAGATGTCCTCCATCTTTACGAGGATGCCGGTCTCTTCTACATTCCCGAAGCCTGGATTGATGGCGGTTCCGAAAACTTTCATTGACGGAGACAGGTTCATGTAGGAGTTGATCAGCGGCGGGATAAGCTCACCATTGAGTTTTATCTCTTTCTGCAGCACTTTGTAGGCATCATGGTATTCAAGATCTTTGAAGAGTTCCTGATAGTATTTGTTACTGCTGTCATAGTCTATGGGCGTGACGGGTGTGACGAGCTCCTGAGGATCTCCGAAGTATTTGTGCAGGAAGTTCAGCAGGGTGTTCCGTGCCTTCAGATTGTAGGATGTGTACATGGTGACCTTCCCGAAGAAATACTTGTAATGGCTGTACTTCAGCATGAGGGCGCCAAGGCCGTCCCAAAGATTGTCTAAGGCGTAAAGACCTTTTCGCTTAAGGTTGATGTTCTGGTAGTTGGGCTGTATGAACGAGCGGCCCAGCTCTATGGTGAATGGCATATAGTCCTTGACAAAAGTGTCGGAGAAGCGGAAAATCTCGCTGGTAGCCATCTTCTCCGGGGATATCCCTCCGCAGAGAATATAGCGGTAGCCTCCGAGAATTTCCTTGTCATGCGGGTCCCAGACTATCAGCTGCCTGTAGTAGTCCACAGGATCGGTGTCGAACTGGTCGATGTCGCAGTCCTTGCCTGAGCCTCCGCCCGCGAGGCGGAAGGAGATTTCGCGTAGCCGTCCTATCTCCTGCATGATGTTCGGTGAGTCCTTGTATGTGACTTCATACAGTTCGTTGTCGCCTTTCCTTGTGGTACGGATGTATTTGGCGGCGGTAAGCTCACGGCGTATGAGCTTTCTGTCAACGGGCTTGATTACAGGTTGCATAACTTTTCTGTCTTATGATGCCGCACCATTCCTGATGGGTATGTGCATCTGTGAGTGATGAATATGGAATCGGTTCTCCTATATACAGGTCAAAGGAAGTGCCGCGCTTGCGGAACATCTCGTCGGGGAGCAGGAATGTCTCGATGTTGAACTTTATTCCGAGCTTTTTGCGGATGTTGGCAATACGGTAGAACCGTCTTGAGTTCTCACCGGAGAAGAACATGGGAACTATATCCCGTCGGCTTTCTATAGCCTTGGTGACAAATGTCTTTTTCCATTCAAGATCTGTCACCTTCCCATCTATCAGTCTGGAACAGAGTCCAGCCGGAAAATAAAGAATCTGAGCGTCTGAGCTGAAGGTCTCCTGAAACAGCCGGGTGTTGTCATGCCGCATCTTCCCATACTTGTTGACCGGTACAAAAACAGGGGCGAGGGGCTTGATATACATCAGCAGGTCGTTGACTATGAATCTCACGTCGCGGAAATGGCTGCCGATATACGAAATAAGAATCATCCCGTCAAGTCCTCCGAGAGGATGATTGGACACAAATATGTATCTGCCTGCGGGATCAGGGAGGGTCCCGGTATAGTGGACGTTGTAAGTAACGTTCAGGTCCTTGAGTATGCGTGTGGCGAATTCCACACCCGTACTGTCGCAGTTGTCTGCGAGCAGCCGGTTGATTTCGTCCTGATGTATGGTTCTCTTGATGAAGTTGATGACAAAATGCGGCAGCCTGTCGGCCAGTTTCTGACTTTTGCCGCGTATTACCTTTTCAACGTCAACGGAAAGAATGGTGTTTTCTGAGTCCATAACTAAGAATCAAAACACAAATATAAAATATTTATTGTTATCTTTGAAGCCGGTTATGTTAAAACAAGGATTACAACAGAAGTTACAGCAGGGACTTTCCCCTCTCCAGATACAGACCATCAAACTGCTGGAGCTGCCGACTCTCGAACTTGAGCAGAGAATCAAGAAAGAGTTGGAGGAGAATCCTGTACTCGATGAAGCTCCCTCTTCGGAGGAGACTGAGGACGGGGAGCCCAAGAATGTTTCCTTGAGCGATTACAGTCCTGATGATTCCACTCCGTCCTATCGTCTGTATATCAATAATCAAGGGAAGGATCTGAAACCCCAGTACAACACTTTCTCGGTTAAGGAGAGTTTTCATCAGAACCTTGAGATGCAGTTGGGGTACAGTGATCTTAGAGGTGATGACCGGGCCATCGCATCATTTATCATAGGCAGTATCGATGATGACGGATATCTCCGCCGTGACATAGATTCCCTGACAGACGATATCGCGTTCAGACTCAATATAGAGACGACTCCAGACCATGTAGAGCGTATACTGAAAGTAATCCAGGAGTTCGAGCCGGTGGGAGTAGGAGCCAGGGACCTGAGGGAATGCCTGTTGCTCCAGTTGCGGGCAAAGGAACAGACTCCGCTGAGGAAGAGGGCGGAGGAGATATTGGAAAATTATTTTGAGGAGTTTTCCCGCAAGCACTATGATAAAATCATGGCTAAAACCGGAATGAGCAAGGATGAGCTGAAAGATGCCATAGACGAGATCGTGCATCTCAACCCCCGTCCCGGCGGCCAGATAGATGACTCGTACGTGGAGCAGGCCCAGCAGATAGTTCCGGATTTTATCCTTGACAACAAGGACGGAGAGCTGATACTCACTATGCCCAAGTTCTCTGTTCCGGAACTGAGGGTCAACAAGCGGTATGCAGATCTGCTGATGAATTCTGCGACATCTTCCGGCAAGCACGGAAAGGAGGCGGTGTCTTTCGTCAAGCAGAAGCTTGATTCGGCCAAGTGGTTTGTAGAAGCCATCAAGCAGCGCCAGAATACTCTTCAGAATACGATGAAGGCCATTCTCGATTTCCAGCACGACTTCTTCTTAGACGGAGATGAGACAAAGCTCAAGCCCATGGTGCTGAAAAACATCGCCGAGCAGACAGGTCTTGATATATCCACTGTCTCCAGAGTGGTTAACTGCAAGTATATCCAGACCAATTTCGGAGTCTATCCTCTTAAATACTTCTTCTCCGAAGGCATGAAGACAGAGAGCGGTGACGAGGTGTCTACCCGTGAGATTAAGAAAGTGCTTTCGGAAAGTATCGAGGCTGAGGATAAGAAAAAGCCCCTCACAGATGAGGAGCTTGTGACTGTTCTTTCGCAGAAGGGCTATAAGGTGGCCCGCCGTACTGTCGCAAAATACCGCGAGCAGCTCAATATCCCGATAGCAAGGATGCGCAAGGAGATTTAGCTCTCCTCTTTCTTTTTACGGACAGCCTTATATATGAGATAGGCGGCAAGCAGGATAAATACGGCCAAGATGGTTACCATCTCGGTTACGTGCTCGGTGGGGGCTACCCAGATCTCATTGAAGAGGTCATTGCGGCCCATAATCTCTACCGGAGTCCAGAACACTATTACAGTAGCGATGGCCATACGGATATTCGCTCCCCAGGCCGCTATCTTAAGCTCTTTGATGAACATGAATACTGCACCGATGAGACAGCCGGCGCCGATGATGAGTGTAATGGGATGGTGGTCGCCTAAGAAGCGGGAGTCGTAGCAGAACATCAGCAGCAGGTAGCATGCCCACATCATCATGTTGAGTTCCATAAAAGTGGTGATGGATGTGTGGCGGGTAAGCGGACGGGTTACTATCTCGTCCTTACGCTTGCCGAAGATGCGCTTCTGTATCCATGTGATGAGATAACAGCCGGTCTTGACACTGAAGATGTAGACTGTCATAATCAGCATCCAGAATCCGAATGTGGCCGGCATGATGAGATACTCTGGCTGAGTGACAATCTCGCCGTTGACTATCTCAGGCTGCACGCCATAGCGGTCGGCATAGTACATCAGGAGGAACTCCACCCATCCGGTCCAGAACAGTAGGCCTCCGGCTAAGCCGAGAAGGGTCTGCTTGGTGTCGCCCTTGACGAATACACCGGTAATGACTATTCCCAATCCGACGGCGCCCATGGCAAAAGCGGCTCCGTGCAGGGCCGGGGAAGGCAGGAAATGTTCCATGAGTATCATCAGGGCATGCCCGAGCGGCATGGCGAAGAGTACGACGAGGAAAGATACCAAGGTCTTGCCCCAGTATCGTTTTTGGGGAGTTTGGGCAGTTTCGGTCATGGTTGATAAGATTTAGAGTTTGTCTCCGAAAGCGAGGTCGCCTGCGTCACCGAGGCCCGGTACGATGTAGGACTTGTTTGTAAGTTCTTCGTCAATAGCACCTGTCCAGAGGGTGACGGTCTTGTGGGACAGATTCTTGGAAAGGTACTCCACACCGTATGAACTGGCTATCGGGCAGACGATATGGGTATGGACCGGGGTCCCTTCCTCCATCAGTTTGTGGCAGGCTAAGGCTACGGAGGCACCGGTAGCCAGCATCGTATCGGCGAGGATGAGCACCTTGCCGTCTACCGAGGGCGATGTAAGATATTCTAACTTGATGTCGAACTTGTTGTCCTTGCCGTACTTGCGGTACGCTGCGATGAATGCGTTCTGGGCACCGTCAAAGTAGTTGAGCAGTCCGTTGTGCAGCGGCAGGCCGGCTCTGAGGATGGTGGCCAGTACTATATCGTCGGCGATAACACTGCACTTGGAGATGCCGAGAGGGGTGGTCACTTCCACTGTCTTGTAGTTGAGCTGTCGGCTTATCTCGTAAGCGAAGATCTCGCCTATGCGCTCGAGGTTCCGGCGGAACCTCATGTGGTTCTTCTGTATGTCCTTGTCCCTGATCTCGGCAAGGTATTGGTTAAGGACGGAGTTCCCGTCGCTGAGGTTGATGATGGTCATAAGTGATTTTTCTACAAATATAACATAAAATCACAGACCTTCGTCACTGAAACTGTAATATCTGTTCCCGGCGATGATGACATGGTCCAGCAGTGAGATGTCCATCAGTTGGGCGGCATCCCGCAGTATACGGGTCTGCTTACGGTCCATCTCGCTGGGGTATGGGTTGCCGGACGGGTGGTTGTGTACTATGATTATTGCGCTTGCAAGTTTGTCCACGGCTTTTTTAATGACAATTCTTGTGTCAAGGACAGCGTGGCTCATGCCCCCGATGCTGATTTTCTCCTTTGCGATGATCTTGTTCACTCTGTTGAGGAAGATTACCCAGCATTCTTCATGCTGTAGATTCCGCATGATGGGGATGAACAGCCTGCTGACTGCTTCGGAAGTCTTGATAGCGGCCTTCGGCTCGTATGGCTCGCTCTGAATCCTGACAGCAAGTTCGAACATAGCCGCAAGTCTTGATGCCTTGGCAGCTCCGATTCCCGGGATAGAACAGAGTTTGTCGATAGAGAGCCCGGAGAGGCGGTTCAGGGAGTTGCCGGCTTCGGCCAGGACCTCCCTTGCCACGTCTATCGCGCTCTTGTCCTTGGTGCCGGTATTGATGAGTATGGCAAGCAATTCGGAATCGCTCAGTGAGGCCGCACCCGACACACTCATCTTCTCACGCGGCCTTTCGTCCACTTTCCAGTTATTGATGCTCATAGTATATAAAAAAAACTTCCCGACAAAGTTCGGGAAGTTTTTCCAATATCTTTGTACGCAAACGTAAAAAGTTACAACTTGTTTACGTATACTGCGATTCCGCTCTTGAGGTTAGCTGCTTTGTTCTTGTGTATCACGTTGATCTTTGCAAGTTTGTCGATCATGGCCGATACTTTGGGAAGAAGAGCTGCAGCTGCTTCTTTGTCGGTAGTGTTTCTAAGCGCCCTGATGGCGTTACGTGTTGTCTTTGCATAATAACGGTTATGCAATCTGCGCGACTCATTCTGACGGTTGCGCTTGTCTGCTGATGCGTGGTTTGCCATTTTAAATCTTTTTATATTTTGTAGAGGATAGGGGAATCGAACCCCTGTTGCAAGAATGAAAATCTTGAGTCCTAGCCGCTAGACGAATCCTCCAACTATGTCTTTACATACTATCCCTGCATTTTGGGAGTGCAAAGATATAGATTATTTTTCATCTACCAAATTTTCTTTGGAAATTAGTTGAATGCCACTTGATAACCGTTTGAGTGACTCATCTTTTCCTATCAGGTAGAGGATGTCTATTGCCCCGCCCGGTGTGGCCATGAGGCCTGAGAGCGCTATCCTTACGGGCCATGTCAGCGGTCCTAATTTAAGCCCTGATTCAGCGGCAAGTTCTGTCATGGTGCTCAGAAGGGACTCCTCGGACCAGTCGTCCAAAGTACTGAGGCGCTCTATCGCCTTTTCAAGGATGGCTTTGGATGACCCGAGCGTGGATTTGTTTTTCTTATGAATGTAGAGCTCTGTGCTGTATTCGGGGAGCTGATGCAGGAAAGCTATCTTCTCGGGGATGTCTGAGTATTTCGTAATTCTCGACTGGAGCAGGGAGGCCAGCTTGGGCCATTTGGACTCAAGGGCGGTGCCCTCTATCCTTGCGTAGCGGAATGCGTCGCGGATGAAGACCTGCGGGTCGAGCATTGTGATATGCTGGCCATTTACCCATCCGAGCTTCTGATAGTCGAATACGGCCGGACTCTTGTGTACGCCGTCCACAGAGAACTGGGCTATGAGCTCGTCCATCGAGAATATCTCCTGCTCGCTCTTGGGAGACCATCCGAGCAGGGCGATGTAATTGATGATGCCTTCGGGGAGATATCCCTGTTCTACCAGGGCCTGGAAGCTGACGGCACCGTGACGCTTGGAGAGCTTGCTGATGGAGCCGTCGGCATTGCGGCCATTGATTATGGGCAGGTGGATATAGCGGGGAGTCTCCCATCCGAATGCCTGATAGAGCAGAAGGTACTTGGGGTTGGATGAGAGGTACTCCGAGCCTCGGATTATGTGCGTGATGTTCATGAGGTGGTCGTCCACGACATTGGCGAAGTTATATGTGGGCATGCCGTCGCTCTTGAGCAGCACCTGGTCATCGAGGGTGGAGTTTTCCACGGAAATCTCTCCGTATACCATGTCGTTCCAGGATGTGGTGCCTTCTAAGGGGATTCTCTGACGGATGACATAGGGCTTGCCGGCATCTATCTGTGCCTTAACCTCTTCAGGAGACAGGTTCCTGCAGTGGCGGTCGTAGCCTCCTTCAGCGGATTCGGACTCTCTCTCGTCTTTCTGGCAGAAACAGTAGTAGGCCGCACCTTTCTCTACGAGCTCGAGGGCGTATTTCCTGTATATATCCTTGCGCTCGCTCTGGGTATAGGGGCCGTATGAGCCTCCGATGTCCGGACCTTCGTCGTGGATGAGTCCGGCTGTGCGGAGGGTGTCGTAGATGACATCGACCGAGCCTTCGACATAACGTCCCTGGTCGGTGTCCTCGATACGCAGAATGAATTTTCCGTTCTGGGATTTTGCAAACAGATATGCAAAAAGCGCCGTGCGCAGATTCCCGATATGCATATAGCCTGTGGGACTGGGCGCAAATCGTGTTCTGACTATCTCACTCATGATATGTAAAAGGGGGGAAAGAAGAAGTAGTGGATAGGGGAATCGAACCCCTATTGCAAGATTGAGAATCTTGTGTCCTAACCGTTAGACGAATCCACCGTTGGTTTGGGAGTGCAAAAATAGACATTATTTTTTAACTCCCAAATTTTTTCCAAAAATTATTGCCATCTGAAGGAATAAATTATCGACTCGACCTGTCTCAGATATTTCCTTTTGTCGTACTTAGGCGCATATACAAAGGCATTTAGGATGATTATATTCTCCCTGTTGAGGTCGGGGAAGATATGGCATACGAAAGGACCTCCCATATAGTCGTTCTCCACTTCCCAGAGTCCTCGCATCTCGACCATGGTCATGCCGTTATAGGAGATATTCTTGAATCCGGGGTCTATGACTTTGTTGAAAGTCATGTAGCTGTTCTCGCGCATACCGGGGACATTGGCCTGCCACAGGTCATGAAGTTTGTCTCTGAGGTATGCGGGTGAGAGCTGCGTGGTGTCGGTGTAAGGGAACTTGAAAATCAGAATGCCCTGGTTGACGTATGTCGTCTCCTGTGAAATCCACATGAATCCCGGAGTATTTTTTTTCATGGTGAATCCCTTGGGGAAATATGGCGAGCCGCCGATGTTTTCAGTTACGGCCATGCGCACCTCGCGGTCTTCGTATTTTATGGAGTTGGATATGAGGCGGTCTCTTTCAGCCTGTTCTATGGAGTTTATGATCATCTCGCTGTTCCGGTCTATAAGCTCGGAGGCCTCTTCGGGTGTAGTGGCGGATATGGTCACGATAATCTGGGGTTTTGCCCAGCCGTCGGCGCTGTATCTTACACCTATGGTGTCAACTTCAGGCGATACATTGACTATGACGATATTACGGTGAAGCAGGTAACTGCCGGTGAAGCCGCTGGGAGTTGCGTTGAAGAGTTTGAAGACGGCTTCTCTCTGAGGCAGGAAAGGATACTCACCGGCAAGAATCTCTCTGAGCTTTGAACCCAGTTCGCCTTCCCAGTAGCCTTTGTTGATGACCACAAGCACCTCTCCGGCGTTGCCGGTGATGCTCGGCAGGTATTGTGTGCGGTCTTTGGACTGCCTGTTGCCGCAGGAGGAAAGCACCGCTGCAGCTGTCAGAAGAAGGAGCGCAAGTCTGAAGATGTTTTTTCTCATAGCCATATTATTTTATTGTTACAGTTATCTTAAAAGTCGCATGATGTCATTTCCGAAAGCCAGGACCATAATCATCAGCAGCAGGAACATGCCTATCATCTGGGCTATCTCCATGAAGCGGTCAGACGGTTTTCGTCCGGTAATCATCTCATAGAGCAGGAACAGGATGTGTCCGCCGTCGAGGGCAGGTATAGGCAGCAGGTTCATCACGGCCAGCATGATGGACAGCAGTGCTGTGATATTCCAGAATATCTGCCAGTTCCAGCTTGAGGGGAAGATGCTGCCGATGGCGATGAAGCTGCCTACGGACTTGTATGCTTCTGTCTGGGGGGAGAATATGAGCCCGAGTTCCTTGATATAATGTCCTATGTTTGTGAAGGTCATAAGGAATCCGGCGGGGATGGCCTCTATCAGGCTGTACTCTCTCTGGGTAATGTGGATGCCGGAGATATCTCTCTGAAGCAGTACGCCTAATTTGCCGTCGGACCCCACATTGACCGGGACGGTGACAGTGTCGTTTCCGCGCAGCAGCCGGAGGTCTATGGTGCTTCCTGCGTTGTCCGAGAGAACTTTCTGGAGATCCTGATAGTAGGTTACAGGTCTGCCGGCCGCACTCAGGAACTTGTCTCCTGTCTGTAAATCCGCACCGGCGTTGACAGAGGTGTCCGGCAGGCCGCCTACAAGGATGGGAAGGCGGATTCCGAACATCCCCGGAGAATTGAGCATGGCCGGCATATATTCGGGGTCGATAGTGACGTCCACGGTATCATCTCCGCGCAGTACGGTTACTCTGCTTACCTGGTCGCGGAGCAGGTCGACCTGTATCTCCGCAAAATTGTCTGGGGCGGTTTCTCCATCGAAAGCTATGATACGGTCTCCGTCGCAGAAGCCTATCTCGCGGGCGAGAGGGCTGGTTTCTATTCCGTAGACAGCATCGGAAGTCCTGATGTACTGCTCACCCCATGTGAAAAGAATCGCAATATACAGGACAATGGCGAGGATGACGTTCATAATCACCCCTCCGGCCATGACGATAAGCCTCTGCCAGGCGGGGCGCGAACGCAGCTCCCAGGGCTGAGGCGGGTTCTTCATGGCCTCGGTGTCCATAGACTCATCTATCATCCCGGAGATCTTGCAGAAACCTCCGAGGGGAATACAGCCTATGCCGAACTCGGTATCGCTGCCTTTAGGCTTGTATTTAAAAACGGCAGGAGGAAAGAAAAGGTAGAATTTCTCCACTCTTATCCTGAATATCCGCGCAGCAATATAGTGTCCGAACTCATGCACCAGCACCAGCAGGGACAGAGACAGGATGACTTGTATGATCTTCAGCAATACGTCCATCATCTCTTGACAATCAGGTTTGCGGCATATTCACGTACAGCTTTGTCCGTATCGGTTATGGCGCTCATGTCCGGTTCTTTGATGAAGGAACATTTTTCTATTGAGCGCTCCACTACGGCCGGTATGTCCGTGAACCGTATCTGCTCGTTGAGGAATGCCTCTACGGCCACTTCATTGGCGGCGTTCATGGCGCAGGGAATGTTTCCTCCTTTCCGGATAGCTTCCATAGCGATAGCTAAGCAGGGAAACTTCGAAAGGTCCGGCTCGGAGAATGTAAATCCGCCGAGCTTGTAGAAATCGAGCCTTGGGATATCTGTCCTGAGGCGTTCGGGGTAGGTGAGCGCGTACTGTATGGGCAGTCTCATATCGGGATTGCTCATCTGGGCAATCACAGAACCGTCCTCGAAAGATACCATGCTGTGGATAATCGACTGCGGATGGATGACCACTGTAATCTGAGATGGATCCACGCCGAATAGCCAGCAGGCCTCTATTACCTCGAATCCTTTGTTCATAAGGGTGGAAGAGTCTACGGAGATCTTGCGCCCCATCTTCCAGCGGGGATGGTTGACCGCTTCCGCCGCGGAGACAGTTTCCAGCTCCGATGCCGGAGTCCTCAGAAAGGGGCCTCCGGAGGCGGTGAGATAAATCCTTTCTATAGGTGAGTGCTCTCCCTGCAGGGCCTGGAATATGGCTGAGTGCTCAGAGTCCACCGGAAGGATAACCGCGTGATTCTCAATGGCAGTCTGCATTACTATCTTTCCGGCTGCGACTAACGGCTCTTTGTTTGCGATGGCCACGGTCTTTCCTGAACGGAGCGCAGCCAAAGTAGGCTCAAGCCCGCAGAAACCCACCATGGCGGACAGGACGATGTCGATGTTTTCAGCAGTGGCCATAGCGTCAATGATGGATTCCATGCCTGCAAAAACATTGATGCCGTGAGGAGTCAGGGCTTCGGACACTTCGTCATACAGGGCCTTGTTGGCTATGATGACGCAGGCCGCGTCAAACTCGATGGCCTGCTGAATGAGCAGCATGCTGTTGTTGTTGGCTGTCAGCAGCTGTATGTCGAAAAGTTCCCTGTGCTCCTTCACCACCGCGAGGGCCTGTACTCCGATGGAACCGGTAGACCCTAATATGGCTAATCTTTTTTTATTCATATAATCAGTTAAAAATTAATGTACAGCGAGGGGTCTATAGGCTCTCCCTTGTGCCATAGCTCGAAATGCAGGTGGGGACCAGTGCTGATATTGCCTGCGTCACCGGCCAGCGAGACCGTCGCTCCGGCATTGACCCTGTCTCCGACTTTCTTGAGCAGTTTGGTGTTGTGCTTGTATATGGAAACAAGATCGTTGCTGTGCTGAATGTGGATGTTGTACCCTGTATCATCTGTCCAGTAAGCAGCAATAACCGTACCGTCCAGGACGGAGCATACAGCGCTGTTGTTCTGTACGGCAATATCGATAAAGGGATGCCCCTTGGCGGGACTGTAAGACTCTGTTACCACTCCTTTGACAGGGGGGAAGAACAGCATTCCCTCTATCTGCGGTTCTGCACCGGATGGACGCAGGCTGTATTTCTCAATAGAGTCGATACGCTCTCTGAGGATGGAGTCAGCGTCATGCTCCATGGCCTCGGCGGTCATCTCCGCCGTCTCTATATTCCCGCGTGAGAGCAGGCTGTCGAGAGCAAGCGGCTCTTCTCCTGCTATAATCCGCCTTATGTTGGTGAGCTGTATGGTCATGATGCGCATTCTGGTCTCGAGCGAGTCCACTTTAGCGGCATTCTCCACGGCCTCTCTCTGAGTGGAGTAGGACGGATATCCCGGAAGGATTCTCTTGAAAGGTGTAAATGCTATGAGGCAGAACATAACGATGCAGATAAGTCCTACAGAACCGGCTATGGCGAAGATGGCTGCATGTTTGGTGCCGCGGATGACAAACCTGAAATCGTGGGTGTCATCATCAAGGACGGCGAACAGGTATTTCCTGTCAGGTTTCTTTTTTGTCTCTTTATTTTTTTCAGACATACTTATTGACTACATTTGCAGGATGAACCGGATCATAGGCATAGACTACGGAAAGAAACGGATCGGGCTTGCAGTCTCGGATCCGTTGGGTATGTTCGCGTCCCCTTTAGACACAGTTCCGCCTGCAAAGATAATCGAATATCTTAAAAATTATGCAGCGGGGGAGGGCATATCTCTTTTTGTCGTGGGTTATCCCATGAATCTGGACAATACTCCGGCGGAAGCGGCACGGTATGTGGATGAGTTTCTAAGACGGCTCCGCAAGAGCTTTCCGGATACTCCTGTGGAACTGGAGGACGAGCGCTTCACCTCCGTGCTGGCGCACAGGGCGATGATAGACGGGGGGATGAAGAAGATGGACCGGCGGGACAAGTCGGTGGTGGACAAGATAAGCGCGGCCATAATCCTGCAGTCGTATCTGGACAGGAAAAAATGAGAAATTAAAATTTTTGAAAAAATATAAAAACGTAAAACGCGATGATACTACCTATTTATGTATATGGCTCCGAAGTGCTCAGGGAAGTGGCTGAGGAGGTGGATGTGGAGAAAGCGGACAAGGAGGAGCTCCGCAAGTACATAGACGACATGTTCGAGACGATGAAGCACGCCGACGGCGTGGGACTCGCGGCGCCTCAGGTGGGGGACAGCCGCAGGATACTCGTGGTGGACGGCAACGACATTGCGGACGTCTACCCCTATCTCAAGGGATTCAGGCGGGCAATGATCAATCCTGAAGTGCTCGAGGAGAGTGACGAGACCGCCGACTACAGCGAGGGCTGTCTCAGTGTGCCCGACATCCACTGCAACGTGGTGCGTCCCAAGAAGATGAAGGTGCGTTACTACGATGCTGACCTCAATGTAGTGGAGGAGGAACTGGACGAGTTTGCCTGCCGTATGGTGCAGCACGAGATGGACCATCTGGACGGTCATCTCTTCGTGGACCGCGTGGCGCCCATCCGCCGCAAGATGATAGCAGCCAAGCTGCACAACATAGCCAAGGGCAAGGCCCGCACGGCCTATAAGACCAAGCTCGAAAAGTAACCGAGAAACCGTCGCATTATGGGAGCATTTCACGCATACGATATCCGCGGACGCTGGGGTGTGGACTTCGACCGCGATAAGGTATATAAGATCGGATATTTCCTGCCGGAGCTGCTCGGCTGCCGTCAAGTGGCGGTGGGACGGGACATGCGCCTGTCCTCGCCGGTGATACATGAGGCCCTGCTGCAGGGAATCACCGATGCCGGGGCCGATGTCTACGACTTAGGCCTGGCCACCACCCCTTACGTCTACTACGCCACGGCCGCCAGGGGCTTCAAGGCCTCCGTGCAGATAACCGCCTCGCATAACCCCAAGGAAGACAACGGCCTGAAAGTCTCGCGGGAGAACGCTCTGCCCGTGGGCTATGACACCGGTCTGGGCACCGTCGAGAAATGGATTCTCGAAGAACGTCCGTGCATTCCGGTGGAGGAGGCTTCCCGCGGTAAGGTCATTCCGCTCGACCTGCGTGATGAGTATCTGGCATTTCAGAGGCGTTACGTCGGAGATTATTCAGGACTCAGGATATGCGCCGACCTGTCCAACGGCATGTCGGCCCTCTTCGTCAAGGACCTGCTTCCCTCTTCGGTGGAGTACATCTGCGATACCCCCGACGGCTCGTTCCCCTGTCATGAACCCAACCCGCTGGTGCCTGAGAACACCGCCATGCTCCGCGAATATGTCAGAAAGCACGGCTGCGACATCGGGGTCATCTATGATGGGGATGCGGACCGGGTGATGTTCGTGGACGAGCGGGGAGAGTTCATATCCCCGGACCTGATGATAGCCCTGATGGGACATTTCTTCTTAGAGGGCATGGGCACAAGTCCGGCTGCCCGGGAGAGAGCTGCCCTGAAGGCCGCCGGAAAGATTACCGGAGTGCGGACCCTGCAGGACATCCGCAGTTCCAAGGCGGTAGGGGAGTATCTGGCTCCGATGGGAGCTCAGATGCACACGTGGAGAGTCGGCCGGGCCTATGCCGCCCCCAAGCTCCGGGAGATAGACGGCCTGTTCGGAGGCGAGCTGGCCGGACACTACTATTTCAAGGATTTCTTCTACTCGGACAGCGGCATCATGGCCTCGCTCATCATCATAGACATCGTGGCGGAGCAAAAGCGCCGCGGCAGGAGCCTGTCGCAGCTCATCGCCGGCATAGCCCGTTACTTCAACTCAGGGGAGATCAATTTCCGGGTAGCGGACAAGCCGGCGGCGATGGAGGCCGTACGCAGGCATTTCATATCTGCTGAAACCCCTGCGGCAGTGATGGACTTCGACGGCTACAGGGTAGAGTTCCCGCAGTGGTGGTTCAATATTCGCCCCTCCAACACGGAGCCTTACCTGCGCTTCATCTGCGAGGCATCCTCACCCGACCTGCTGGCTGAGAAGGTCGCCGCGGCGAAGGAGATTATCAACAGCTTTTAAAATCTGAATACTATGCCTATCAGTACGTTTAACGGTCTGATGCTGTACTCGTAGTATGAGGTCTGCAGCGGCAGCAGGACGGAGTAGGCGTATTCTCTGTTGTCAAGTAGATTTCTGGCCTGCAGGTATATTCTCAGCTTGTCGGTTATAGACCAGCTTACAGATGCGTCAAGGAAAAATGTCTGCATCAGGTTCCGGCTTTCGGCCTTGTCGGCGTAATATTCGGCCTCTGCGGAGAGTTCTATGCTTTCATGAGGGTAGAAGGCCAATGTCAGGTGCTGGGTGGAGGAATGGTTGCCGGAACTGGTCCATTGTCCGTCCGTACTGTAGCGGGAAAATCCGTACGAACCTTTGTACCGGATTCCCATCCAGTCGGATACAGAACTTATAACCTCTAAGGCTGTACTGTAATTGCGGCCGCAGTAAAGGAAGCCAGTGCCGTTCTGATTGAGGGTAGAAGAGGTGTTGGAGAATCCGAAATCCGCGGTGATTTTTGTTCCTGAACTAATGAATGTTTTAGATACAGATGCGTTTGCATGTACGGACCAGTAATCCGTGACATCGTTCGATAGAATGTTTACAATGTAGTCATCGATAAAGTATCTGGTACTTTGGAAAGACTTACTGGAATTGTACCCGGCAGAAGCTGTTACAGCCCATCCGCTGATAGGTTCGTTGAGTTTCATGTATATGTCCGCTGCCCACTGAGGAGTCTGGGTAAGTTCCGTGCGGCCCTGACTGAGGTATTTATAGTTAGTCATGATGAGTCCGTCGTATATCTGCTGTTCGTTTACGCCGCTGATATTGTATCTTCCTACGGCTCTTATACTGAACCTGGGACTGAATTTGTAGCCCAATGACACGTACGGATTGACAGACAAGTTGTGCCCATTCTTCTGTTCATGCATCCTGCAGTGAATGTACTGATACCACATATCTACAGCCATGTCAGCATAAAATTTCCCATGCGTTAATCTCAAGAAAAGGTCTTCCCTTGGCTTTATGTACTGTAGAATCAGGTCGTTGTCAGTTGTTGGCGTCTGACTTGCATCTTTGAGATCCAGACCGTTGAGCGATGTCCTGAAACTCCTGTACAGATAATCTATCCAGGTACGTGTGTTCAGAGTGAACTTCTTCCCGATTCTGAAAGCGTAATCCAGTGATATGGTATTGAAGAAGTATCTGCCTGATATGTCCTGTGTCGCGGTGCTGCTGTCCGAAGGGGACATGACGGAGGCTCCTTCGTCTCTGTATCTGTACTGTGTCAGCACGTTCAGGAATAAGTATGCTCCGTTTTTCCCCGGCTCGGTCAGCTCCAGACGGTTCATGATATTCATATCCCTGTTGCCGGCTGTCTGGTCTCTAAGTGAGGTACCATTGAGGCTGCCGGCAGCATCGGAACCTTCGAGTTCGATGCGCAGTTTTTCGTTGAGGTAGACTTTGCTGGAATTTATCTCTGCAGATAGATCTGCAGATCCGTAATATTCAGTTGTTCCGACAGTATTTATCTCTGTGAAGTCAGTTACCGTACCGTCTCCGTTGTCGTAAATGTTCCGTACAGTACTTTCGGAATTCAGTGTCTCGTGTTCAAACTTTCCAGAAATGCCGAAAACTGTACCGGCAGCCTTGAACTTGTTGTTTGATGAGGCAGCGTAAGTAGTGTTGAATCTTGTGCGGGAGTCATCCAGTGGTGCTCTGGTGTGATTGACGTAAAGATACGAAGCAGGGTTGTATTCGTCCCGGAAACTCATGTCTTCCTGCATTATGGACATTATCGAGGGGTTGAGGGACACTGCTATGTTCTCGCCGGAGGCGTCTGTTTCGGCCAGGTTAAAACTCTGCATTTTACCTCCGATGTTCATGGCAAAGATATTTGCGTTGTACGGTATCCTCGGGCTTTCTGCCGAGCCTCCTGCGGCTGCGCCCAGAGTTATTATCCACTTCCCTTTGGCATCGTCCTTAAGTATAATGTTGATGGCCGCTCTGTCAGGGGTGACTATTCCTCTAAGGGCCTTGATGTGCTGGTGGTTCTCGTAGATTTCAATGCTCTTGATATCCCTCGGGTCGATATTGTTAGTGGCCAGGTTGTACCTGCTTTCAAGCAGGTCTGTACTGTCTATGTACATATGGCTTATGGAGCGGCCCATGTACTGCACGTATCCGTCCCGGCTGACGGATACCCCGGTGATTCTGCTAAGCACGTCGCCCAGCACGAGGTCTCCCTTTTCCAGCATGGTCGGTACATAGTAGCTGATGGTGTCGCCTGTCACTTTCATCTTCTCGGCTTTCACGGTGACTTCCGGTATTTCGAATTTCTCTTCTTCCATCCGTACTGTAATGTCATCAGGGAACGGCTGCCGTATGCTTATTGTCTTGTAACCCATAAGTCGGACATCTATCTGCAGGGTGTCCGTAGATGATGCTTCAAGCTGAATGTAAAAACTACCATCCTTGCCTGTCTGCCTGAAAGTCAGGATTCTCCCACCGTCCCTACTCAGAGTCACGACAGCTCCTTCCAACGGACTGCCGTCTTTTAGAGAGACTACAGTGCCCTTTATCTCCTGTGCGTTGCATATCAGGCATGAAGTTGTCATGGCAATCGTGGCAAATAGATATATGAAGGCAAGTTTCATTTGGTTAAGCGTAGTGGATTTACTTATAACTTATCAGGAAAGACTCAGGAATGAATCCCCAGTGCCGGCTGTCGAAGGATTCTCCCAAACTGTCACCAAGAGCAAAGTAGTAATTGCTTGAGAATGTGTATGATCTTTCGGAGGCCCTGATATTTTCTCCATTCAACTCATACTGTATGATTTTTCCATAAAGATTCAAAGTGCTGTCATTGATAGGTATCAGATATCCCTTGTATGGTATGACGACTGGACCCTGTGCAATCATGTCTGAGCGTTTGAGATGTGGCCGGGCTGTCTCCGGGTACGATAGGAACACGGTATCTCCCGGGCAACCGGAGCAGCGTTTGATATAGATGTTGTTTTCTTTTAAGGTTATTTCTTCACCATAGTCACCGAATGGGAAATAGAAAACTATTATCCGTCCTTTTAGCTTTTTTGCCGTGTTGTCCGTAATCTTCCATGTCAACAGCAGATCTCCGTCTTCCAACGACGGAGACATACTGCTGTCACTGACGCGGATTATTACTACCTTCCATGCAAGAATCAAAAAGGCAAGGCACAATGTCGAAACGCAACATAAGGCTACAGTGAGTCTCATACGTGTTATAATTTATATCTGATAAGAACCTGACGGTCTTCAGATGTGTACTGCGTGGAGTACAGGTATTTTCCATCTTCTGATAGGGACAGGTCGTACGGAACGTTTTTTCCGATGCAATATGTCCTGATAAGTCTGCCGTCCCAGTCTGTCTGGAGAAGATAGGTGATGCCTTGTGACTGGAATGCAGCTATCAGCCAGTCATCTTGCCCTGTGGTGCAGAGATAGGCATTGTTGTGCTTTCCGAGTATGACAATCATTCCATTATCGAAATCATCGAAATCATTTACTATATCAACAGGCCCATTTATCTCGTAGAGTTTTTTGAGTGAAGAATATTCATACACTTCCATGATATCGATGTTAAAGTGCATGAAGATTATCCTGTCAGCATCAGAATTGACCAGGACAGCTCCTTGTGCTACATTAAGGGTATAGTACTTGTGCTTATCGAATTCAGGAAATACCATATTGCTGTCGGACATAATGAAACGACGGTCGTCACCATTGTCGAAGCGTCCATCGTCAGTCTTGAAGCAGTACGGATTGAGGCCCAGCAGGCGGCCTCCTGTGTAACGGATTACTGTTGTAGATGGAGCAACCTTGTCCATGGTCAGCTTCATGGTGCGGGGATTATAGCTGTCGCTCTCTGCTATAGAGTCTATATTGAAGAAAATTATCTGCTGCTTTAGATGGTCTGCCAATACTATGGTGTCTTGGTAGCTACGAGGAAAAACAGCAAGGAATTTGTCTCCTTCTGCTCCGTAGTCCAGTGCACTGTAGACCGTGTCTCCCGTATTCATGTCAAGAACGTGTATCAGCTTGTCTCCTTTAGGGGAAACAGTAATGATCCTGCCGTTACGGTAAAAGGCATTCACCCAGAAATCTTGTTCCTGAAACCGGAAAACAGTGTCTCCTTCTAACAGAGAAGCAGAGGACAGTGCGCTTTCCGGAAAACGGTGCTTTATGGTAGTGTCGCTGCTGCACGCGTATGCAGGGCATAGACATATGAAAGATATGAGGAAGGTAGGTATGAATTTTTTCATCTGATTTTAAATGTCAGTCTTTTTCTATGAATGCGTATTTCATGACGGATACCTTAGATGGCTTTCCATCGTCAACAATCTGCCACCTAGTGTTGACCATATAGATGGCGGCGGCTTGCTTGTAGTTGGTGATTAGTAGCTTATGTGCCTGACGGTATTTCTCCCTGGTGGTTTTAAGGTACTCGAGGTCCGGCAGAATAATGGGATCCTGTGTCCTGTACATCCGTTTTGCGGCAAAAGTGTATTCCCGTCGGCTGTCGTAGACCTCCAGTATCAGTCCCGGCAGGCCGGAGAATTTCCAGGGTCCTGTCATGGCCGGGATATCAGGAGCAAACCATGCGGTGTAGTCGCGTCCTCTGAACCGGCACGTGGCCTTGAAGCATGTCAGTCCCAGAATTGTCCTGGTGCTGTCTGATATGGACCAGTCGAATACAGGCATATCTTCCTCGTATATGAGGTCCTGGGTAATCACTTTCCCCGTGCAGGTCAGTTTGCCCTCTGGATAGTTTTGAAAGATGGCCTCAAAAAAAGTCATAGGGTAAGCGACATTCTCATCGAGATGGATAGTTTCGCGTTGAAGGCTGGAGCCAATCCTGTGCAGGGAGTCGGCTATGAACTTCTGACGGTGCAGGAACTTTGACCGTGATTTTCCTATTTCGAGCAGTGATGTTTCCTTGACCCTTATACCCTTTGCTGTGTCTACTGCGAAGTCGCTGATGTAGTCGACACACAGCTGTACGCTGTCGATGATTCTGTATGAAGGGTAGTGCCAATAAAAATACTGGTATACCTGTCCGTTGGCATTTTCCCCTTGAACGGTCAGCTGAGCGTAAACAATCATATTGCCGGCTGTAATAACCGATAATATGATTGTAGTGATAATACGAGTACAGGCATTCTTCATTTTCACTATATGCTAATTTTCTGTAGTAGTTAAGTCTGGAGGCAGAACTTCATCTACAGGTTCCAGTTGCTGTATCCAGTCTCCATGACAGATTGCTGCGGTAACCTCGCCATCTACAGAAATGTACGTGGTCGCGCAGTGTTTTGTGTTTCTTTCGTTGCATTTGAACAGTATGCCTTCGTTTCTGGAATAGCAGTCAACACGTACATCTGCATTTGCAGTTTTGATTGAAGAGAGTAAGCGTACGGCAGTCAGTGTGGCAGTGAGCATAAGGCAGCATGAGACAGCCAAAAGAAATAATTTAAAATGTAAGTGTTTCATGATGTTTATATTTATGGGTTAATATTCCATGTCGTGTAGCCAAGAATCCGGTGATTTACAATGAAATAGGCTCCATCTTGAGCGTGAACGTCTGGAGAAATGGTAATAATGTTGAAGTTGTGGCTGTCACCATATTCTTGGGTTACGTAGAATTTGACTAATTCTGCATCTGTACCTTTAACCAATATAGTTGGTATAGGCAGTTCTTTCCCATTTTTCCACGTGGCGAGAAAATCCATCAAGGCTGCAATGCAGATGGAGCACTCACCGTTTGTAACGTAAGCAAGATGTCTGGAAATCTCGTTGTTGAAAATTCCGGCCGCATGAAATAGAGTGTCCGCTCTCTCCTTGGATTCAAAATCAATGTTGTCTATATTGTAGATGAACATTAGTTTTTGTATGTCTCTGAGTTTTTTGTCGGAATAAAAATCGTTGGCAGCATTGATCTCACATGAATGTAAAAGAGCTAAAATGAAGAATATATGTGAGAGAGTATTTTTCATAATTTATAAAATGATAGTACAAATTTAAAAAAAAAACGAAAAGCAGCAAATTTAATATTTCGAGTGTGACTAAAACGACATCCTGAGTCCTGCGAGATAGCTGCGGGGCCTCATCCTGAACGAGGTGTACGAAGTGTAGTAGTCGGAGAGGCTCTCACGGCGGAACTCAGTGGCGTTGAGGATGTTCGTGCACTCAAAAAAGATTCTGAACTTTTTGAACCGGTATTCGGCCCCTGCCTTGAGCAGCGGGGTGTTGGTGACCGAGGAGCCGGGAATCTGCTGATAGAGGTGGTATACCGAACCGCTCACGGAGAAGCTCTTGAACGGAGTGAGCACGATGCTGCCCTGGGTCAGGTAGGACTGCACCGGGTCCCTGTCCTCTCCGAGAAATTTGGAGCGGCTGTATCTGAAGGCCGCCGTCACCTCGAGCCACCCGGCCGGCCTCAGTTCGACTGAAGCGTCGGCAGTCCACGACTCGGTCCTGTATTCCGAGTCATAGCCCTGGAGGAACATGCTGTGGCTGTCGATCCGGTATTCTGCCCCGGCGTCGAGGACTACCTTATTGACGCCGAACCATTTTTTGACATTCGCCATACCGTAGAGACTGCCGCTTACGGACAGCCGGTCCACCATTCCGGACAGAGTCAGGTCATCGTAGTACATTCCGGAGGAGGCGGAGGTGGAGGAACCGTTGTCATATCCTCCTGAGACGGAGGCGGAAAAACGGGAAAGGATGGAACTGTAGTCGAGGCTGAGGCTGACATTGTACCGCTTGCTGCGGGGGACGATTCCGGTTCTGGAGGCGTTGCGGTAGGACGTGAGGATGTATCCTCTCATGAACATGTCCGCGCTGGAGTTGTCATCTATGGAGTAGCTTCCGTACAGGGAGGCCTTCAGGTCCGGGAATATCACCCAGCTCAGGCTCAGGTCGGGCCTGAGTCCTGGGAAGAGTCTGTCCGTAACCCCGCTTCCGTTCCACACCTTGACATATTCGAGTGAGAGCGGCAGCCCTATCCTCAGGCCGATTCCGCTCCAGTTCCATCTGGCTGATAAATCGGCTGAAAGCGCACCTGAGAACATCTGCAGGCGGTTGGTCGAGCTGTCTGCCAGGGCCTCCTCCATCCAGGCGGGGATACCGGTCAGTCCGGTGAACCTGCGGTAGTAGCCCAATTCTATGCCTCCCTTGGCCTCTATCCTGGTCCGGCCGGCCATGATGATGGACGAGACGGTGTTGAATGTGCGCAGGTCCGTGTATTCCGCCTCCTGGGTAGTGGACCCGTCGAGGGTAAACCGGTGGTTGTTGACAGTGGCGCGGGTATCGCTGAAGATGCTCAGTGCGGTCCGCGGGCCGCTCCTGACCGTGCTTGTGAGCTGGTTTGAGACCTTGAGCGACGGCAGGCGGTAGAGCTGGTCGTGCCCGGAGTTGCCGGTGCTGATCATGGAGGTGTGCCTGCGCAGCTGACCGCTGACGGCTGTGGCGTTGTGGATGTAGGCCCGGTCGGTGTTGCTCTCTATCTCCATTCCCGCGTCCAAGTACAGCTTGTCGTCGGTGATGTCGTCAGTGTCTGCTATTTCCATCGTCGAGCCGTCCTCGAAGACGTAGCTCTGACTGCTTATCCCGTTCTCCTCCCAGCGTTCGGCGGCTCCCTGCAGTCCGAAGCGCAGCTGGGTGCCCCGCCGGTTGACGACGGCGTGGTTGAGAGAAAGGACGGCGGAGGCGTTGTCGAAGTAGTATTCGTCCGGGAAGTTCTGCCTCGTGCGGAAGAGCCTGAACGCTCCGTCGAAGTCAATGTCGAGGGTGCCGGGCAGGTTGAAGATGATGCCTTTGCGACCTAAGTAGCTGTGCCTCTGCAGCTCATCGGTTATGGTCTTTCCGGTGTTGTTGCCCTTGAGCATCATCATGCTCTGGCGCGACTTTCCGAAATTGGCTATCCACAGGCGTCCTTCGGCTATGGCGCTGGTGTCCTCCATGTATCCTCCGGCCGCATCCCCCGAGAACAGCCACGCACCCTTGGAGTCGGCTTTAAGCACTATGTTCACGGCGCTCCTGTCGGAGGAAGTCAGACCTTTGAGGGCCCTGACCGGCTGGTGGTTCTCGATAAGCTCTATCTTGGCTATCTTGCTCGGGTCGAGATTTTCGGTGACGAGGGAGTAGCGTCCGGAGAGCATGTCCATGCCCTCCACGTAGAACTTGTTGATGGGCTTGCCCCGGTGAATAATCGTACCCTTGCTGTTGACCTCCACTCCCGGCAGCTTGACCAGTACGTCCTTCAGAGTCAGGTCCTCATCCCGGCGGAAGGCTTCTACGTAGTAGGTGGTGGTATCGTTCTCCTTGACTATGGGCGCTGCTGTGACGCTCACTTCGTCAAGCTGAATGTTCTGTTTCCTCATGCTGACGGACACTGTGCTCTCTCCTGCGGGGATGGCGGCTTCGGTCAGGGCATAGCCTAAGAAAGAGGCGCTCAGCCTGTCGGGACGCTTCTGATACCGGGAGAAGCTGAAGCGGCCGTTATCGTCAGTGAAGCCGGCCGCCACCATCAGATCTCCGCTGAAAGCGCATACGTACACCCCTGCGATAGGCTTGCCGTCCTCAGCGTCCACGACGGTGCCGCTGATGCTTCCCTGTGCCATGAGCGGCATCAGGCTCAGGACGGAGAGCAGGAGTGTTGTCACGATCAGTCTCATACTGTCAGTGTTTACGTCCTTTTTTCTCCCAATAGTTTTCCGGAATCAGCGGAATGTATTTCATCTCCAGCTCGATCATCTCGACCGAACCGTCCTCTTTGGTGGCCCGTAACGGCCCTCCTGGATGTCCGTTGAGACGCATGTCCTCGTCGTAGGAGCGCTTTACTAGAGTCATTACCTCTTCCATCTTCTGTATGGACCTGTATGTCCTAAGGTTGTAGGAGTTTTCAGAAAATCTGGTCAGATCATCTGTTCTGTCAGACGCGGGGATGCCGGCTTCTATGGCGTGGAAAACGAAGAGTCCGCGGCTGTCCTTTGCCCGTAGGATCAGTCCGGGAGCTCCCCAGAGCAGCCATGGACCGGCAGATACGGGGATGGAGGAAGTATACCATATCCTCCATGTCCTTCCCAAGTACCTGGCTTCAGCCATGCTGCACGGGTATCCGCAAATAGTGTCAGTGCCGTCAAGTACTTTCCATAAAGGCTGTTCGAGAGTACCGTGGCCTTTGGCATGAGTCATTAACGCATTGTCGTACTTAACGTATTTTAAACTCTTGTAATCTATGAAGTATCTTGAATGCTCCTTCGTTCCTCTGAATTCTTCGGGCGGGTTTACGGCTACCGTAATCGGCAGCGGCGCTATATCCAGCGTGGAGTCGATTAAAAACTGCTTCTCACTGTAGAATATCGCCTTATTGCCGTTTATATCCAGGCACATTGATGAGTCGACATAGTGACCCCGTATAGTGCTGTCCTCCTTGAAGTAATATTTGTATTTGATACGAAGTCCGTTATCTCCTGAGATATTCCGGGCCTGGCTATATGCCTGGCCCGGGATCAGGAGCAAAAGAGTGATAATAATTATTGCAGTTTTCATCTGTATAATAGTGTCTCAATAATTGATTACAGAAATGTTATGCAAATATACTATAAATAAAAAAAACAAAAAAATGGACGGAATCTGCACTTGATTGTGTAATTATATGATTTTCAGCGGACTATATTATGGTGTCAAAAGAGGATATGGCTGTAAGTACTTGTGAACAGGGGGTGATGATGTTGAAACCAAGTAAAATTTATTACTTATCCCAGTACTCTTCTGAGATAAGTGGTATATACTTGAAATGTAATGGTGTCTCTTTAATTATAGAACCGTCCGGTCCGGTGACATATCCAGGTCCGCTGCCGTATCCGTTGAAAATCATATCTTCTTCGTAGGAACGCTTTACGCGGGTAAGTATCTCCTCCATTTTTTTCATGGATCTGTAAGTCCTCAGGTGGTATTCGGCATCCGCGAGCCTTTGTATGCTTCTGCTTCTGTCGTAAGACAGCTGCCCTGCCTCAAATGCCATGAATACGAAAAGGTTGCGGCTTTCACGTGCCCTGAGAATCAGGCCAGGTGCCCCCCAAAGCAGCCAGGGTCCGGCAGAAACCGGTATGTCCGTCGTGTACCAGATGCGCCAGGTCCTGCCTAAGTAGCTGGCCTCTGCAATCCTGCAGGGGTATCCGCAGATGGTGTCGGTGATATCCAGGAGTCTCCACTGCGGCGTTTCCAATGTTCCGTAACCCTTCAGATGAGTGACGAGAGATGCGTCATACTTGATGTAAGTGCCTTTCTTGAAGTCGATAAAATATTTTGATCTCTCAGTTGTGCCTTTGAATTCAGCCGGAGGATTTACTGCGACAGATATAGGCACTGGTGCAATAGAGACAGTAGAATCCAGGCGATATGCCTTTTCGCTGTAAAAAGCTGTTTTGTCACCGAAAATGTCTAAGCACATCGTCGAGTCCATGTAATGTCCCCGTATAGTGCTGTCTTCCTTGAAGTAGAATTTGTACCTGATGCGAAGGCCGTTGTCACCATAATAATCCTTGGAGTGTCCATAGGGCACTCCAAGGATTATTAATGATAAAATAAGGAGAGTAGTTATAATTTTTTTTTTTTCATATTGTAGCTTATATGTTATATGGTAAATAATCCTTCATAGACATTGCCGTTTCCTTTTATGATTAAACGGAAGAGACCGTTCCCAATGCCTGAAATGCAGAAATCGTATTCGGCACCATCGGCCGTGAAAGTTGAGGAAAAGAGGGTCTCGCCGAGGTTGTTCTCAATGGAAAATGAATAAATCCCTCCGTTTTCAGCGAGTAAAGAAAGAATATCGTGCTGTATGTATGCTTTTGGGTGATATGACGCAATACTGCGTGTGGTAGGGTTGGTGTATTGAATAAGGATTTCTGTTTTTTCATCTGCTGTCAGTGTATGGTCAGTTATAAACAGAAATGAAGCAAGAGTCAGGATAAACAGTAATCTTTTCATAAGAGTAGTGTGAATGGATATTCAAAAATACACTATAAGCAGTAAGAAAACAAAAGAAGGATAAAATCAGTACTTGATTGTGAATTTACTGATTTTCAGCAAATTATTTCAGTGCGTCAAGAGGAGGTGTGATTGTGGATACTTGTGAATGTGGGGTGATGGTGTTAAAATCAAGTAAAATTTACTGAAATGATTTCTGTAATTCCTGTTTGAGATAGGAGGACAGCCGGACCTTTATCTTCATTTTGGCAGCTATGCGGGACTTGTAGGCCATTACGGTCTCCGGCTTGTTCCCTGTGATGATGCTTATGCTGTAGTTCGAGAAGCCGCATGCTGTCATGGCTATAATCTCGAGGTCGCGGTCTGTGAGGTCCGGAAAGTCTTTCTGAATATTTTCAAGAAGTTGGGGGTAGATGTTTTTTACCATTTTGGTAATATCAGTCCTTGCCAGGCTGTTGCTGCTGAGGTGGGACTGGATCAAATCTGTGCATTGGCGCCGGAATACATCACCGTTGCTGAATTTGCAGTAGGAAGTCAATAATATATCGATTAAGTTCAGCATGGTCGCGTAGAAACTGTCTGCGCCGGAGGAGTGTTGTTTTTTATTGAGAATGGTTTTGACCAGATTCAATAGCCTGATGTCATCGTCTTCCTGAGCGGCGTCAGGATTTATTCCAGTGTGGTCATGTATCAGCTTGATACTTTTCCGGACATTGGTATGGGTGCGTTTGAGATACAGTATTGCTTTTACCAAAAAGAAGATGAGGATGCATGCAGCGGCAGTAAGTATCAGGATGGTGTTTATAAGTTTCGAAATGCGGTATTTCGCGGCCATGGAATTATATTCTGCCTGATATGACTGCTCTTTGAGTTCGAGGTTGAGGTTATTTGAGTATGTTTTGAGCCGGTGGCTTAGTTCGGACGCTTTCTTTTCATATTCCAGTGCTTTTTTGAACTCTCCGCTGTATTGTTTTGCCGTTGAAAGAGTCCAGTAGTATAGTGCGCTGTCAGAAGTACCTGAAAGTATCATCTTGTCGGCAAAAAACAGTGCTGAGTCCGCTCTCCCTGCCGCGGAGTATCCTTCTGCCGCTATCATGCAAAGGGAATTGTGCTGGGATTTTGTAAGATGTCCGGCATATTCAGGGGTGCGCATTGCGTTTGCTGCGGTTCTGGCTGCAGCAAGAGAATCATGTGTACAGGCTATCAGGTAGAGGGCCTTTTGGTCAAGCCCTTCCAGAATAAGTGTTGTGTCATGGTCTGTTGCTGCTTTTTTGAATCCCTCTTCAAAGTAGGTTCTGCCAGCCGCGGCAGAATCTATGAGCAGGATGCGGGATAATGTAAGATTGGCAGCGGCCAGCCTGTGATCTGCGTGGGCCTGTCTGAACAAGGACAGCGCTTTCCTATAATAAAGCAATGACTGTTTCTTCTCTGAAAATGTTGTCTGGTAGAGCTCGCCTATGCGGGTATAGAGGAGGCCCAGCTGCTCGTAATCCTGCACATCAGTCAGAACAGGCTCGGCTTTTTTGTAGGAGATAAGGGCATCTGCGTGGGCGTTCCGCTCTGTGAGCAGTGCCCCTTGCATAATCAGGGCTCTCGCGTACAACAGTCCGGGGCCATGCTTCCTGAAGTAACCGGTGGCTTTGAATATAGCTGTGTCTGCATTTATGGGCAGGTAGCATTTGTAGTGCGCCTCAGTAAGAAGCAGCTGATAATATGCGCCGTCTTTCCGCCCCATCTGCGCGAGAGATATGCTGTCTATACTGATCAGAGAGTCCAGTGCCGCCTGTGGGGAAGTGCTCATCAGGGAGTCTGCGGCTTTCAGAGTCAGATTTGTCTGCCTGGTATGCCCGCAGCTGTGGAGCGCGGCAGTCAGAATCAGTATAGGCAGCAGGCTTATAAATGTCGAGCGGTGCATATCACAGAAGGCCTTTGTCTATGCTCAGGGTGACGGTTCTGAGTTCCGGGTCGAGGTCTATGAGGAGGTCGTCGTGGAAGGGGACGAGGGCGCCGGAGCCGGAGAGCTCGAGGCAGATGTTGCCGGAGAAGTCCAGGATGTCCGCTATGGTGCCGGCGGTGCTGCCTTCCTGGTCGAGGAGGGTGAATCCGATGAGGTCCTCGAGTGTGAGGCCGTCCTCGGTGATGGTATGTGTATCAGTGTCTGAAAGCTCCGGATAACCGGCAGGATCGATGCAGATCTCTTTGCCGGCGGCCTCCTCCGCGTCGGCGAGGGTGTCGATGTCCTCTATGCGGATGACGGCCTTGCGCGGGCCCTTGGGCTGGAGCGACATGATATAAAAAGGAACCGGCAGGCCGTCGTAGAACAGCCATACCGGTTCATCTTTCTTGAGTAAGTCCGCGATGCCCTCCTGGAAGGCGGCCATCACCTCTCCCTCTGTGCCGTAGGACTTGATGATCCTTCCGACGGGCAGCAATGTGTCTTCCGCGGGCTGCATCTGACTACTCTGCTGCGGGAGCGGCCTCTGCGGTCTCAGCTGCCTCTGCTGCTGCGGCTGCCTCAGCCTCGGCTTTTGCCTTGGCTTCTGCCTCTGCCTTTGCTGCGGCCTCTTCGGCCTTGCGCTTGCTGATGGCCTCGGCTCTCTCCTGATTTACCTTAGCCTCGGCGTTGAGGAGCTCGCGGCGGGTCTCATTGTCAGTCTTCTTGAGATTCTGCTTCTTGGACTCTACCTTGGCGTCTCTCTCGGCTTTCCATGCGTTCCATCTCTGGTCGGCTACTTCCTGGGTGATAGCGCCCTTTGCAACACCGCCGTTGAGATGCTTCCTCAGGAGGACACCCTCGTAGGAGAGGATGCGGCGGCAGGTGTCAGAAGGCTGAGCGCCTGTGCCGAGCCAGTAGAGGGCTCTCTCGGAGTCGATCTTGATGGTTGCGGGATTGGTGTTGGGATTGTAGGTTCCGATCTGCTCGATGTAACGTCCGTCACGGGGTGAGCGGATGTCGGTTACTACGATGTGGAAGAAAGCGTGGTTCTTCTTGCCGTGGCGTGCCAAACGGATTTTAACTGCCATTGTACTTACAGGTTATTAGTGAATTAATAATTTAAAACCTCCTTATCTTCTCGAGAAAAGGCCTGCAAATATAGGTATTTTTCCCGAACTGTCAAGCATTTTTTACTTCGAGCGCAGGAAGCGCAGGGCGCGGGTCATGTAGCGGGGGAGCTGCCTGTGCGGGTCGCGGTGCTCGAGGTGGAGGTAGATGCCCCACTTCTTGAGAATCGGGACCTTGAAAGTCTCCACGAACTCTATCAGCGTGCCGTCGGGGTCCTCCACGTAGGTGAAATGGCCGTCGGCCTCGCCCATCTTGAAGTCGCGGCCGCCGTCGCAGACGAAGCTATGGCCCAGTGACTCGGCGCACTCGCGGATGGCCTCCATGTTGCGGATGTCGAAGCACAGGTGGATGAAGCCGGGGTCACCCCAGTAGCGGCCCTCGTATATCTTCTTGGGAGCGGGTACCTCGAAACCTTCCGGTATGCGCTGCACCAGTTCGATACGGGAGGTGCCCATTACCTCGCTCAGAGGGCCCTCTATGGGCTTGCTGCGGGAGAGGAGGACGCGGCGCAGGGGATACTGGCTGCCGGGAACCCCTTCTAAGTCAGCCTGTACACCGGTTACATCGTACTCGACCTTATCGTAGTCCATCAGGGTGGAATAGAATTTTACGGAACGGTCCATGTCGGTGACTCCGAGCACTGCTCCGTTGCCGCCGCCGAGGTTCTTGTCCTCGTCGAGGAAGACGTAGGTGTCGGACTCGACCTCGAAGAGGTTGTTCCATGGGTCGTAGAGGAAGAAATGCTCTCCGCCGGCGGGGTTCCTGGTCACGGGGGTGACGATACGGGCACCGGAGGCCTTGCTCAGCTGCTCGTATGCGGCCCGGACGTCGCGGGACTTGATCTTGCAGGCGTAGATGCCGAGGTCTCCGAGGGCGGGCTCGAAGGCCACGTAGTTCAGCTCCCTGCCGCGGGGCTCCCATACCTCGAAGCCGGCGCCTCCGCGGAGATTGTACACTAAAATCGCGTAGCGGGGCTGCGGCTTGCCGCCGGTGTAGGGCAGCATCCGCTCTGCGACGCCCTCCGCACCGAAGATCTTGGTGTCGAATCCGAAATTGTCCTTATACCATTTCCACGACTCGGCGACGTTCCTCACGCCGATGCCGACCTGCTGTATTCCACAGATGATTTTTTCCATATTGTCCTTGATTTTATATTTTTCCGATTAATGAGCCGATACCTTCCGGGCCAGGATGTAGAAGAGCCAGGGGGTGTATTTGTAGAAATACGCCATGAGCAGTTCCTTGCCGCCGATGAGCTTCTTGTGCTTCTCTTTGGCGATGGCCTTCAGGGCGACCTTAGCGCACTTGGTGACGTCCATGCCGTTGGCCTGGCCGGGGTCCATCCTGGCGAATTTCTCACCGGAGGCGAGCAGGGCGCTCTTGGATATCTCGGTGCGGATGCGGCCGGGGATGAGGAAGGTGACCTTGATGTTGGGGTACTCCAGCTCCAGGGACTCGTAGAAGCCGAAGAGGGCATGCTTCGAGGCGCAGTAGGCCGAGCGGAGCGGGAAGCCGAAGAGGCCGGAGATGGAGGTGGTCACGGCGATGTGGATCTCCTTGGCGGCCTTCAGGTGCTCCTTGAATTTCTTGATGATGTATACTCCGCCGAAATAATTGATCTCCATCAGCTTGCGGTCCATCGAGATATCGCAGTCAAGGGTCAGGGCCCTCTGGGAGATACCGGCGTTGAGCACGAAGAAGTCCGGTTTCAGGCCGAGGCTGTCCACGTACTCTATTAAAGCGTCGATGGAAGCCGGGTCCTCTAAGTTGACCTCGCGGTGCCAGGCCTTCACGCCGTACTGCCGGCAGCGCTCCTCCACTTTCGTCAGCTGCTCCTCCCCGAGCCCGGTGAGTATCACGTTAGTACCTCTCTGTGCGAACTGATAGGCGATCGCCTCGCCTATGCCTGTGCCCCCGCCGGTAATCAGCAGGGTCTTATCCTTGAACTGTACCATATCTGTTTTTGTTTTCAACTTACAAAGTTACGCAAAATCCTCTAAAGTGTGCTAGACGAAATAGCAGTGCCGAGGCAGACCACCCGCCGCCGAGGGCCTTGTAGAGGTAGGTGCCCTCAGAATGTCAGCATTTTGCGGCGATAGTCGAGTGAACTTCTGTATTGTTCCTTCAGTTCTTCGGAGAGGTAGGATCTGCTGATGATTTGTTCTGCTTCAGAATGTATTGCCGCGAAGAAGTCCAGTTCCCGCTGCACGGTCTTGTCATTTAGGCCTGTTCTGCGACCGAATTCCTCGAAGTCCTTGCGGCAGACCTGGCGGACATCGGAAAGCTGCATTCCTTCTTTGAAAAGCCCTTTGTCAAGGGCAAATATCCGGTGGTTGACCAGATGCAGCGAAGTGTTGATTAGGTCGTAGGCCGGAGTCAGGCGATATTCATGGCCGGTGTTGAACAAAGAGAAATTTTTTAGGTGGGCGTCGTCGTTCAGAGATATGAAATTGAACAGTACCAGCCGGAAGAAACGCAGTAGGTCTATGCGGTAGGCTTTTACGTGGCGGCGGATTACGTCCGCGCAGTCTTCGTAGCTTGCACGGCTGTATTTGTAGTCCGCGCCGCCGTTGGATTTTGTAAGGCCCGTCAGGGAAGCGAAATCCTCCTGCATGTATTTGCCTCCGCTGTGGATGTCAAATCTTCTTGTGATGTAGGCCGCTTCTTCGTTTTCGTAGAAGCACAGTCCGTTGGCCGCGGTCTCAATCCGGTAGACCTGTGAGGCGAGCTGCATGGTAAGGTTCTCGTTGGCGGCGCAGAACTCGCGGTTGATTATATGGTAGCTGGGCGGCAGCGGTTTCAGAATGAAATGTCCGCGCTCATTTTCGCGGGTATAGCGAAGGCGCAGGTCCTGACCCACGACAGCGGAGAACTTCGGCTGAACCCCTGACAGAGATATCCGTCCGATATGTCGCGCCGTGTTCTGGACATTCTTGTAATCCGGATCAGCCGGACTTGTTCCGGGGAAAATATGGGATACAGCCTTTCCGTCGAACAGTAGTCTTCTTGCCAGCGGGCAAAATGTGCTGAATCCCGGGGCGAGAGTGGACGGGCATACGGTCAGCTGTCTCATGGCTCTATAGGTTTGACGGTGATGGCTCCGATGGTGTCATTCTGTGCTGTGGCAATAAGTATTCCGAAATCATCGTCGCTGTCAATATGCAGCAGCCGGGACTGAATCCGGCGGTTCTCTCCTTCGGAGAGCATGTTGAAGAAGACGGCGAACAGGTAAGGGGAGCGGTAGGGCTCTTCTCTCAGCGGCATGGTCGGGCTGACGGGGGGCATTTTGTCAGCGACATACGGGGAATCGTATGCGAAGATATATTCCCCGTTGTCCTCTTCAGTCAGCAGTCCTGCCCTGATATCGTGAACGTATACTTCGCATTGTCTCATATCGTCAGTCCTTAAGTTTAACGGTGAGTTCGAGGCCGAGGGTGTCGAGGATAGACAGCAGTGTGCGGAGTTTCGGATTACTCTGTCCGCGCTCGATTGCGACGAGCGTGTTGATTCCGACATCCGAGAGTCCGGCTATCTCTTCCTGCCGGACTTGGAGTGCCTTCCTGCGGTCCCGGATGGCTTTGCCTATTTCTTCTGTATTCACTGTGTATTGTGATTTTTGCCAAAAATAAAAAATTCCGCTGAGAAAATCAACGGAATTCCCAATAAATTGTGATTTTATATTATTTTCCGGAGGTTTCGGATTCTTCTTCCGGGACAGACCACCCGCCGCCGAGGGCCTTGTAGAGGCCGATGATGGCGAGGAATTCGTCACGGACGGAGTTGGAGTAGTCGATCTCGGCGTTGAAGTAGCTGCGCTGGGCATCGAGGACGTCCATGTAGTTGATGTAGCCGTTCTGGTACTGGAAGAGGGCGAGCTCCACGTATTTGCGGGAGGCGTCCTGCAGATTGCCCAGAAGGGATACTTTCTCGCGTGCGGAGTTGTAGGAGGCGACTGCATCATTGACCTCCTTGAAGACTTCGAGGACTTTCTGCTCGTACTGGTATCTCTCCTGGTTGTAGGCTTCTATGGAGGCCTGGTAGCGGGCCTTGTTCTTGCCGAAAGCGAAAAGGGGCGAAGTCAGGTTCAGGACAGGATACCAGTAGGGCCCTGTGAAGAAGTGGGTGAAGGTGTTGTTCTCCACTCCTGCTGTAAAGGATATCTCCAGCCTGGGAAAACGGTTGGCCCAGGCTACTCCCACATCGGCCATGGCGGCCTTGAGGGCCTGTCCGGCGGCCAGCAGGTCGGGACGGCGCTGGAGCAGTTCGGAAGGTACTCCTACGTGCATCAGGTCGGGGAAACGGTCGTGGGTGTTGAGCCTGGAGCGCTCTACGGATGAAGGGAACTCTCCGGCAAGGAGGGCTATTTCGTGTTCCTTTATGGCGATGTCTCTCTGAAGGTCAGGTACGAGAGCTGCGGTGCTGGCATACTCTACCTGTGCCTGCTGGTAAGGTATCTCGGTGGTTAGTCCGCCTTCAAAACGGAGACGGGCCTGTTTGACGTTCTCTCTCCAGGTGTCGCGGGTGCGGAGGACGATGTCCAGTTCGTTGTCTAAGGCGGCCAGTTCGAAGTATGCGGTGGCCACTGCGGCCACGAGGGTCATCTGCATGGCTCTCTGCGACTCGATGGAGCCGAGGTACTGGGCGATAGCCCCGCGGTTGGTCCAGCGCAGGCGGCCGAAGAAATCCACCTCCCAGGAGACTCCGGCCTTCAGACCGAACTCATTGTCCTTGACGGGGGCCGCATCTGTGTACTGATAGTTCTCCTGGTCCAGATAGCCTCTGGCGTTGAAGGACGGGAACTGGTCGGCGCGGACTACCCTGTGGAGACGCTCGAGCTCGCGGACGCGGGCGGCCGCTGTGAGCATGTCCTTATTATTGTCCAGAGTTTTCTGGATCAGGTCCTTGAGCAGGGGGTCGGAGAAGATTTCCGACCACTCTATGTCGGCTATGCAGAGTGTGTCCGCGTAGCCTCCGGGGATTATGGTCTCCGGGATGTCGAGCTGGGGGTCAGAGCATTGTTTTACTGCCGCTCCGCAACCCTGCAGGAGGAAGAGCGCTCCGCATACCGCCGCTGCGGCTGATATTTTTACGATAGTGTGTCTCATGCTTTCAGTCTCTTCTTTTTTCTATTGGCAAATCTCTCCTTGAGCCTGTATATCCAGACGAAGAAGAAGGGAACGAAGACGATTCCAAGGGTGATAGCCGCGATCATGCCGAAGAATACTCCTACACCGATGCCCTGGCGGCTTGCGGAGCCGGGACCGGAGGCGAGCACGAGGGGCAGCATGCCGAGGATGAAGGTCAGGGAGGTCATGACGATGGGCCTGAAGCGCAGCTCGGATGCGGCGATGGCGGCCTCTACTATGTCCTTGCCCTTCTCCACCTCTTCCTTGGCGAACTCCACGATGAGAATAGCATTCTTGGCGGCCACGCCTATGAGCATGACGAGTCCGATCTGGAAGTAGACGTTGTTCTCCATGCCTAAGACCAGAATCGAGAGGAAGGCTCCGATACATGCCACGGGCAGGGACAGGATGACGGCTATGGGCACCGACCAGCTCTCGTACTGTGCGGCTAAGAAGAGGAAGACGAAGAGGAAGGCTAAGGCCAGGACGAGTCCGGTCTGACCGCTCTGCTGCTTTTCCTGGTAGGAAAGGCCGCTCCATTCGATGCCTACGTTGGCAGGCAGCTTCTCGCGTACTATTTCTTCCATGATCTCCATGGCCTGGCCGGAGCTGTAGCCGTGGGCGGCCTCACCGGTGATGGTGGCGGCGTAGTACATGTTGAAGCGCTTGATGGTACCGGGACCGGTCGTGTATTCGGTGGTGCCTATCGAGGTTACGGGTATCATGGCTCCGCCGTTGCCGCGGACGAAGTACATGTTCATGTCGTCACGCCACTGGCGGTAGGGCTCCTCAGCCTGGATGTAGACGCGGTAGACGCGGTTGAAGAGGTTGAAGTCGTTGACGTAGACTGAGCCGGTGAAGGCCTTCATCGTGGTGAACAAGTCCGAGACGGAGACTCCGAGGAGCTTGGCCCGGTCGCGGTCCACGTCGTAGTAGAGTTTCGGAATGTCGCCCTGCATCGAGCTGCTTACACGGGCGAGCTCCTTGCGCTGGGAGGCATAGTATACTAAGGTGTCGGAGGCTCTCTGCAGCTCCTCGTAGGTCAGGTCGCCGCGGGCCTCGAGGGCCATCTCGAAACCGCCCGAGGTACCTAATCCGGGGATGACGGGAGGGGTGCTGAGGTAGACCTTGCTCTCGGGGTACTGGGAGAATTCATCGGTGACGCGGGCCATGAAGGCGGGCAGGTCGGGGTTCTCACGCTCGTCCCAGGGCTTCATGATGACGGTCATCTGGCTGCGGGCCTGGTTGGTGCCGACACGGGGACTGGAACCGGTGACGTTGAGTACGTAGCGTACGTCCGGCTGGTCTAAGAGCCAGGCCATGGCGCGGTCAGTGACCTCGCGGGTCCTTTCGAGGGTCGCGCCCTCAGGCAGCTCGAACTCTACGGTGAAATATCCCTGGTCCTCCTGTGGCAGGAAGCTCTGGGGCACGATCTGAGCCATGGCCCAGATGCAGACGATGCCGATGCCGAAGGCTGCGAAGGAGCGTTTGGAGTGAGCCAGGAAGTTGCGTATGATGCGGGCGTAGACGGTCTGTCCCTTGGCGAGCCAGCGGTTGATGGCGCGGAAGATGAAGTTCTTGCGCTCCTCCTCGCCCTCCTGTTTGGGCTTGAGGAACTGGGCGCACATCACGGGGCTCATGGTCAGGGCCACTATGGTGGAGATGATCACGGATACCGCGATGGTTATCGTGAACTGGCGGTAGAGGGCGCCGGTGATGCCGGAGAGGAAGCTCACCGGGATGAACACGGCGCAGAGTACCAGCGACATGGCTATCAGGGCGCTGCCTAAGCCGTTCATGGCTTTCTTGGTCGCCTCGTAGGCCGACAGCTTCTCCTCGTTCATGATGCGGTCCACGTTCTCGACCACCACTATCGCGTCGTCCACGACAGTACCGATCGCAAGGACCAGACCCAGCAGTGTCAGGGTGTTGAGGGAGAAACCGAAGATGAGCATGACTCCGAAAGTACCGATAAGGGAGATGGGAACCGCGATGGCCGGGATGAGGGTCGCCCTCCAGCTCTGCAGGGAGAGGAACACCACTAAAATCACGAGGAAGAGGGCCTCGAAGAGGGTCTTGTACACCTCGTGGATGGACTGGGATATGTACTCGGTCATGTCGAAGGGAATCATGTAGGAGATGCCTTCGGGGAAGTTGCGGCTGATCTCGTCCATGGCCTTCTTGACGGACTCGGACACCTCCATGGCGTTCATGCCGGGGAGCATGCGGATGTCCATCACCGCGGCGTTGCCTCCGTTGATACCGCTCTCGGTGTTGTAGGACTGGGCCTCGAGGGAGACGCGGG
>ENA-OOXJ01000277-OOXJ01000277.1-human-gut-metagenome-genome-assembly--contig:-NODE-277-length-46244-cov-18.066942_pt1 | contig 46244 bp, 31 predicted proteins | sample MGYA00241587_ERZ501343 | MGnify/ENA primary metagenome ERZ501343 (study PRJEB25962, sample SAMEA2042918) | human gut metagenome | biome: human gut; feature: human-associated habitat; material: faeces... | reverse complement strand
GGTCATCGAATTTTACAACCAGTCCGCATAGCAGGATCTGGGGAATGAGCAGCAGGGGAATGGTGATGTATATCGAGACTATCGAACTCAGGGACTGGGAGAGGATGAGGCCGGTCAGGTTGGCCAGTACGGCCGAGAGGAAGAGAATGAGCCACCAGAACCAGAAGCCGAAGCTTACGCCCATGACGGTGTTCCCCACTAAGATGAACAGGAGTGTCTGGATAAGGGATACTCCTCCGAGGTACAATATCTTGGACCAGAGGTAGGAGGAACGGGACAGCCGCAGGAATTTCTCACGCTTCAGCAGGGCCCTGTCCTTGAAGATCTCCTCGGCACTGACGCTCATCCCGGCGAAGATGGCCACGATGACTGCCATGAAGATGTAGGATACGAAATTCTTGTTGTCCAGTACCGTATAGCCTGTCTCCGGGGCGTACCGGGTCAGCAGGGCTACTATCAGAGCGAGCAGCGGGGTCTCGGCGAGGGTGATGAGCAGGTACTGGGTGTCGGGAAGCTTGGTACGCAGGTTCCTCTGAAGGAAAATCAGCAGCTGCCGCAGCTTCGACGGGCGTTTCTGCTCTGTCTCCGGAATCTCCCTCTGCTCCACGGGGACGCCGCTGTCCGCCCGCTCGAGGTACATCCTGTGCCATTCCTGGGGCGATACTTTGCGGCTGTCAGTAATCTTTCCGCTGTCGTCCAGGGCTTTCTCGTCTATGATGTTGAGGATGATCTCAGGGTTGACATTGCCGCAGAGGGAGCAGGTGCTGACTTCGGCGTCAGCGTAGTTGGCCGCCCGCTTGAAGTAGGTGACGGCCTCGATGGGGTTGCCGTCGTAGACCGGGTAGCCGCCTCTGTCGAGGATCCAAAGCCGGTCGAAGAGCTTGAATATGTCGGAGGAAGGCTGGTGGATATTGACTACTATGAGCTTTCCTTTGCAGGTCTGTTCCTTGAGCAGGTTGATTACTTTCTCTGAATCGGATGATGACAGTCCGGATGTGGGCTCGTCGAGGAAGAGGACGGCGGGCTCGCGGATGAGCTCGAGGGCTATGTTGAGCCGCTTGCGCTGGCCTCCGGAGATGTATTTGTGGATGGGCGAGCCGACTTTAAGGTGCTTGGTACTTTCTAAGCCGAGGTCCCGGAGGATGGAGTCCACCTTAGCGGATATTTCCTCCCTGCTCAGGTCCGCGAAGCAGAGGCGGGCGGTGAACATCAGGTTCTCGTAGACGGTAAGCTCCTCTATCAGCAGGTCGTCCTGCGGTACGAAGCCGATCAGGTCCTTGACCGTAGGGTCGGAGACATCATAGCCATTGAGGGTAATCGAGCCGCTGTCGGGGCGGAGTGTGCCGTTGAGCAGGGACAGCAGGGTGGACTTGCCGGTTCCGCTGCCACCCATGACGGCTACGAGCTGACCGCTGCGGAGGTCGAAGGTGAGGTCATGCATTCCGTTGTCGCTCCCCGGGAAACGGAAATTGATGCTCCTCCCAGAGAGGATAATTTCATGTCGGCGGCTTCCGGTGTCGTAGAGGGCAGAGATGTTGCTGTAGTAGAGCGGGGCCATGTGCCGGCTCTTGAGTACGCCGCTCTGCTGCCATACGAGGAAGGTCCCGGGAAGGACGGGGATGTCGTTCATCAGCACGGTGTCGGGACCGTTGTAGCTGAAGAGTATCTTGTTGTACCTGTCTATACGGATCAGCCGCAGCTCACCGTTCATCCCCTCGCGGGTGAGGGTGAGCACGTGTGCATTTGTGTCTCCGGATACATAGCATACAAAATCCTCGAAGATGTCTCCGTCCACTTCGAAGAGCTCAGCGACCTTGCGGAATATCTGCAGGTTCTCTTCAGATATGTTATTGTCTTTCTGCGAGCCTGGAGTGGGGTCGCAGAATTCTATCAGACGCAGCAGCATCAGGGTCTGGTCCTCGCGGGATATCCTGTGCTTGATGTTGCTGCAGATGCCTTCTATGATGGCGTCCTTGTCCAGCTCCGGGGAGATGTCGTAGAAGTCCCTCAGGTCGGAGTACAGCGGCAGGTAGTCGTCCAGCATCCTGACACCGAAATGCTTGGTCAGATAGTTGGACAGCATCTGCAGGGACCGGTTCTTGTCGGTCCGGTTCACTGCGCCGAAGAGGGCGAAGAGGTTCAGGAGTCCGGATAGAAGGATGTCATTCATAGGAATAGGAATAAGGTGTGTTTGAATTAATTGAAAATGAGGCTGTGTCCGAAACGTGTTCCAGCCACAGCCTCATCGGTTAATCTCAGGTGTGCCCGTTACTTCACTACAGGAACGAGGTTGCGGTCACCGTAGCCGTTGTCCACGCGGGCGCATGCGGGCCAGAACTTGTTGTCGCGGATCCACTCGAGGGGATAGGCGGCCTCCTCGCGGGAGTAGGGATGGCTCCAGGAGTCTGAGCATACCTCCTCGGCGGTGTGGGGCGCCATCTTCACGACGTTGTCGTTCTTGTCGGCCTTGCCTTCCTTGATGGCCTCGCACTCTCTCTTGATGCTGATCATGGCGTCCACGAAGCGGTCGAGCTCCTCGAGGGATTCGCTCTCGGTGGGCTCCACCATCAGGGTCTCGTGTACGGGGAAGGAAAGGGTGGGAGCGTGGAAGCCGTAGTCCATCAGACGCTTGGCGATGTCGGTGGCGTCCACTCCGTAGTCAGCCTTGAAGTTCTGCAGGTCTACGATGCACTCGTGGGCCACACGTCCGGTGACTCCGGTGTAGTAGATGTTGAACTCCTTTGACAGGCGGGAAGCTAAGTAGTTGGCATTGACGATGGCCATCTCGGTAGCCTTGCGCAGTCCGTCGGGACCGAGCAGCTTGATGTAGGCGTGGGTGATGGGGGCGAGCAGGGGGCTGCCGTAAGGAGCCGATGCCACTGCAGTCACGTCATGACCGCCGCACTGGGGCATTACGGGATGTCCGGGTACGTAGGGTGAGAGGTGGGCTGCCACGCAGATGGCTCCTACGCCGGGACCGCCGCCGCCGTGAGGCATTGCGAAGGTCTTGTGCAGGTTGAGGTGGCATACGTCGGCGCCGATGAAGCCGGGGTTGGTGATGCCGACCTGACCGTTCATATTGGCTCCGTCCATGTAGACCTGACCGCCGTTCTCGTGGATGATGTTGCAGATCTCGCGGATCTTGACCTCGAATACTCCGTGGGTCGAAGGATAGGTGATCATGATGCCGGCTAAGCTGTCCTTGTTGGCCTCGGCCTTCTGGCGCAGCTCGTCCACGTTGATGTTGCCGTGCTCGTCGCAGCCGACTAAGACGATGTTGAATCCGGCCATGGCGGCGCTGGCAGGGTTGGTTCCGTGAGCGGAGGTAGGGATGACGACGGTGTTGCGTGAGCCCTGGCCCTGAGCCTCGAGATAGCGGCGGATGGTCATCAGGCCGGCGTACTCGCCTGCGGCGCCGGAGTTGGGCTGCAGGGAGCAGCGGTCAAATCCGGTGATGACGCAGAGATCATGCTCCAGCTCGGAGAGTATCTGGTTGTAGCCCTCGGTCTGCCATGTGGGGGCGAAGGGATGCACGTCGGTGAGCTCGCTCCAGCTCAGGGGCAGCATCTCGACTGCGGCGTTGAGCTTCATGGTGCAGGAACCTAAAGGTATCATGGAGTGGGTCAGGGAGATGTCCTTGCGCTCGAGTTTCTTGATGTAGCGCATCATCTCAGTCTCGGAATGGTACTTGTTGAAGATGCTCTCGGTGAGGATGGCGCTCTCCCTCTTCATGGGCACGGGGTATTCCGTTCCGCGGGCGCACTCGGCTGCTACACCGAATATGCCGGCTATCTTCACGGCCTCAGCGCAGTCGGAGAGCTCGTCGAAGGAGATCTGTACGGTCTGATCATCGGGATAGTAGAAGTTGAAGCCTGCGGCCTCGGCCTTCTCGCGGATCTCGCCGGCGTTGACTCCGAGCACGCGGATGGTGTCGAAGAAGTCCTCGTTGGCGAGCTTATAGCCACCCTTGCTGAGGAGGGCTGCCATAGCATGGGCGTAGTTGAAGGCGTTCATGGCTATCTCGCGGATACCCTCGGGTCCGTGGTATGCGGCGTACATGCCGGACATCACTGCCATCAGGGCTGTGGCGGTGCAGATGTTCGAGGTGGCCTTCTCTCTCTTGATGTGCTGCTCGCGGGTCTGGAGGGCAAGGCGGAAGGCAGGTTTGCCGAGACGGTCGATGGACAGACCGATGATACGGCCGGGAATATTTCTCTTATACTGGTCGCGGGTGGCTATCCAGCCTGCTGTAGGTCCGCCGTAACCCATGCCGAGTCCGAATCTCTGGGCAGTTCCGACAGCTACGTCGGCTCCCCATGCGGCGGGCTCCTTCATGACGGCCAGTGCGAGGATGTCGCAGTGGGCGGCCACGAGCATGCCGGCCTTGTGGGCTGCGTCGCAGAATGCGGTGTAGTCGCGCACCTCGCCGTCAGCTGCGGGATACTGGAGCAGCGCTCCGTAGCACTCGGGGTCGAAACCGGCTGCGAGGACTTCCTTCCAGTCGCCTACAGTTACCTTTATGCCTAAACCCTTGGCCCTGGTCTCGATGACCGAGAGCACCTGGGGGAAGATGTTCTGGTCCACGAAGAAGGTGTTCTTTCCGGCCTTCACGGCGTCGCGGGGACGGAGCTCATGGATCATCCTCATGGCCTCACCTGCCGCGGTGGCGTCGTCCAGCATGGAGCAGTTCGACATGGGGAAGCCGGTCAGGGAGGAGATCATGGTCTGGAAGTTGATGAGAGCCTCCAGACGGCCCTGGGATATCTCTGCCTGGTAGGGAGTGTAGGAGGTGTACCACGAGGGGTTCTCGAAGATGTTGCGGGAGATTACGGGCAGTGATGCTGTGCCGTAGAAGCCCAGGCCGATCATCGAGCGGAAATGTTTATTCTTGGAGGCAACCTCCTTGAGACGTGCCAGATAGGCATGCTCGGACACGTGCTCATCTAACTTGAGGGGCTCGCTGAGCAGGATGTCGGAGGGAATAGTCTGCTTGATGAGCTCGTCTACGGAGCCCACGCCGATGACATCCAGCATGTGCTTGATCTGAGACTGTCTCGGACCGTTGTGTCTGTCTACAAAATTGAGTGGCATAGTCAGTGTTTTTTATGAATTTTAAAGGATTTTCTAACAAGCCTCAAATGTAGTAATTTTTTCAACTCATACTGCACCTATTTCCATCTTTCCAGGTCAAATCTCAGATGGATGAAAAGCAGTATCGTGAAAGTCAGGAAGGATGAGCCTCCGTAGCTGATCAGCGGCAACGGTATGCCCACCACCGGCATGATGCCTATGGTCATGCCCACATTGACGAACACGTGCATGAAGATGATTGAGGCCACACAGTAACTGTACACCCGCGCACCCCTGTCCTTCTGTTTCTCGGCCGACGTGACGATGCGCATTATGATGATGAGGTAGAGGACCAGTACGGTAATGCTGCCGATAAAGCCCCATTCCTCTCCGATGGTGCAGAAGATGAAGTCTGTGCTCTGTTCCGGGACGAAGTTGAACTTGGTCTGTGTCCCCTCCAGGAAGCCCTTGCCGGTCAGTCCTCCGGACCCGATGGCTATCTTGGACTGATTGACATTGTACCCGGCTCCCATCAAGTCCTGGGATATGCCCAGCAGGTTCTCTATCCTGTCGCGGTGGTGCGGCTGAAGTACATTGTGGAATATGAAGTCCACCGAGAATACCAGGACCAGGGAGAGCGCCAGGGACAGGACGTAGACGCCCCAGCCCTTCATCTTGTTGCGGACATTGTGGACAATGAACCAGATGAGGAAGGGGGCAATGATGATCAGCAGCCAGTACTCCGCCGCCATGCCGGTGACACGGGCGACCGCCTCGACCGACAGCAGCCTGGGAATGAAGGCCGCGGCCGCGATGAAGGCGGCATATATGAGGAAGACCCGCACGGGGGTGCGAGAGGTCAGGGTCCGGATGATTCCGATGGTGCCGACAGTCATGAGGATGGAGACGAAGGGGGAGAATTTGAGCGTCACCAGGAACAGCAGGACGGCGTATCCGGTAAATCCCAGTATCCTTCCGGGCAGTCCCTCCCTGTAAAGCATGAAGGCCAGTGAACAGTACACCAGTATCGTTCCTACGTCCGGTTCGAGGGCTATCAGTCCCACCGGGACAATGATGATGGCGGCCACCTTCAGGAAGTCGGCGGCCCTGGTAAGGTTGAAGCCGTATGAGCCCATGACCCGGGAAAGGCAGAGGGCGGTGGCTATCTTGGAGAATTCTGAGGGCTGTATGGCAATTCCTCCCGGCAGGCTCAGCCAGGACTTGGAGCCGTTGACCTCGTGGCCCAGTACCAGTACGGCCGCCAGGAGTATGGTTGACAGGATGTACAGGGGCCATGACGCCGTCCGGTAGAACCGGGTGTTGAGGAATAGGACAATGACGGCAATCAGCGCCGCCACACCTATCCACATCAGCTGATTGCCGCTGCGCGAGGCAAGGGAGAATATCCCCTCGGCCTCCTCGCTCCATGTCGAGGCGTAGATGTTCAGCCAGCCGAATACGGACAGCAGGACGTAGCAGCCGATCAGAATCCAGTCCAGTTTCTTATATGATATTCCTGCGGGGCTCATCAGTCATCTTTTTTAGGCGGTACATAATCGGGGCTGGCCGGCACCTTGTGGAGGAGGTTGGCGTCCAGCATCCGCTGTTCCAGCCAGCGGCGGTTGGAGGCTATCTCTCCGTTGAGGTATTTCTCCACCATCAGGGAGGCTACCGGTGCGGCCCAGGTGGCGCCGAATCCGGCATTCTCGATGTACACGGCGATGGCTATCCTGGGGTTCTCCCTCGGGGCAAAGCAGACGAAGACAGCGTGCTCGTCTCCGTGTGGATTCTCGGCCGTGCCGGTCTTGCCGCAGATGTCCAGGCCCTTGACCGCAGCCACACGTGCGGTGGCGCCCTCTCCGGCTGGAGCATTGACAGCCTGGTACATTCCCTCTATGACTTTCTCGAAGTGGGTTGTATCTACCATAGTGTAGTGCTTTTCCTGGAACCGGCTGTTCAGGGTGTCATTGTCATGGTCCCGGACGATGTGGGGAATCCGGTACCAGCCGCGGTTGGCTATGGTTGCGGCAAGGTTGGCCAGATGCAGGGGCGTACATCCGAGTTCTCCCTGGCCTATGGACAGGGAAATGACCGAAAGTGCCTTCCATCCTCCCTTGCCGTAGACTCTGTCATATGTAGCTGAGGTAGGAACGAATCCGGCGATCTCCGAGGGGAAGTCGGAGCCCAGCTTCGTACCGAACCCGAAACTTCTGACGTACTCAGCCCAGCGGTCCATGGCAGCAGCCTCGGAGCCGTAGATGGGATTCTCCAGAATATCCTGGAAGAGATAGCAGAAATAGGAGTTGCACGAGACCATAATCGCTTCTGTGAAATTTACAGGGGATTTATGATAATGGCACCCCACGCTGATGCCGCGGGCATGAAAACCGTCGCGGCAGGGAAATTCAGTGTCTATGGATACTCTTCCTTCCTGCAGCCCGATGAGGGCGTTGACCAGCTTGAAGACCGAGCCGGGAGGCTGGGGCGACATTACGGCCCTGTTGAACATAGGGGTGAAGGGGTCCGCCGCTATCTCCTTATAGTATTTGTTGATCTCCCCAAGTACCGATACGTTGATGCCTGGTGATGATACCATTGACAGAATCTCCCCGGTGGCCGGCTCTATGGCGATTACAGAGCCTACTTTGTTGCGCATGAGTTCTTCCCCGTAGTTCTGCAGTTCGGCATCGATTGTCGACACCACGTCCTTTCCCGGTACCGCGGGTTTGTCGAATTCTCCGTTGCGGTAGGAGGACTGTATCCGGTTGCTGGCATCGCGGAGGTAGATGCTGTAGCCTTTCTCACCGCGCAGCATCGGCTCGCAGGTCTCCTCCAGTCCTGTCCGTCCGGTATAGTCTCCCGCTTCGTAATCGGGATGTCTCTCCAGAAAGTCCCGGTCCACTTCGGTGACATAGCCGAGAAGGTTGCCTCCGGCATTGTAGGGATACATGCGGGTAGTGCGGGGCACACCCCGGAATTCGGGGAACTTGTGGGCCACTTCTATGAAACGGCTGTACTGCTCCTGGGAAATCTGGCTTACGAAGGTCACTGTCCGGTATCCGATTCTGGTGCGGTACATCCGGTACTCACTGAACTTGTCCCTGACGTACTGCGGGTTCAGATCCAGTATGCGGCACAGCTCCAGAGTGTCGAACGGACGGACATAGCGGGGGGTGACCATAATGTCATAGGTATTTTTGTTGCCTACCAGTACCTTGCCGTTGCGGTCCAGGATTAGGCCCCTGGCCGGGTGGCGGGTCTGGTACAGGAGGGCGTTGTTGTCTGCGCTGATCTTGAAGCTGTTGTCCAGCAGCTGCAGGCGGAACAGTTGGGCGGTGAGAAGCAGGAATGCCACTGCCAGGCCGGTCATCAGATATTGGTACCTGTGCTTGCCGTCATTCATGGTCTCTTACCTCCTCCTGTTGCGGTCTATGCTGATCATATATAGGATAGCCATCAGCAGTGTGTTGACGACGAAGGAAATTCCCAGTCTGGCCAGGCAAAGTCCGACCGGCCGGAATCCGGAAGAGTCCAGGAGGATATACACTGTCAGGCAGATGAGCACCAGAGGCATCGAGTACAGGACGAAATTCCGGAGACCCATGGTGTCGATCCCCTCGCGCTTCTCTTTCTCCTTCGGAGCAGTCAGTTCGAAAATGCCCTTGCGGCAGACCCCTGCGGCAGTCATGGCTGCGGCGTTCATGCCGGGTATGCCGTTGCCCAGAATGTCCACAGCCAGTCCGAGAACGAAACCGGCCGTCATGGAGGGAATGGAGCCCCATTTAGGAGGAAGGGCCAGGACGATGAACAGGCATAGGAAAATGTCCAGGTAGACACTGAGGTTGATATAGTTGTCCAGTGCCCCCTGTGCCAGTATCAGCAGCAGCAGTGCGAGAATCGTGTGACGGGCCGCGCTCATGACTGTTCACCTCCTTTTTCCTGCTGGTCGTCCATAAGGTCGTTCAGTTCCTGGATGTCTCTGCGCGAAACCACGTATACTTGCCTGAGCCTGGAAAATTCCTCAAAGAGGTCTATAGTCAGGTCGTAGTTGACACCGTCCCTTAGCATTTGCCCGCTGACGGTACCTACTGGTATGCCTGGCGGATAGATGAGGGAGTAGCCGCTGGACACTACGGTGTCTCCCTCGCTGAATACGGTGTGCACTGGAATATCGTGCATGACAGTCCTTCTTGCAGTCTTGCCGTCCCACTGAATTACTCCGAAGGTATTGCTGCCGGTGAGGGTTCCGCTGGCCATATTGTCGATGTCAAGTATGGAGGAAACTTTCGAGTATTTCTCTCCTGCGCTGAGGATGTATCCTACGATTCCCCTGTCGGTTACCACACCCATGTCCGCGGCGATACCGTCACGCTTCCCCTTGTTGATGATGAGGATGTTGTGAAGACGGTCAGTGCTGTTGGACACTACCAGTGCCGGGATATAGTCGAAGAGCGGGCTTTCAGTAAGGAGCGAGTCCGGTACGGCCAGGTCGCTCAGGGCAGCCTGAAGTCTGTCGTTCTCGCGGCGCAGGGCTACGTTTTCCTCGGCGAGCCTCCTGTTGATCTTGCCGAGACTGAAGTACCGGCCTACGTTTCCGGCTCCGGAAGAGAAAGTGTTGGTTACAGCGGAGACGGACCTGAGTATGTCCGAACGCTGGATAACACTGTTCCGGGATATAAGCCAGACAGCAGCAGTCTCCAGGAGGATGAAGACGAGAAGGTTGATCAGGTGCAGTATGTACTTGTTCCGGTCTTTCATCAGCTCTCGGTGAAGACTGTTCTAACGCATCAGGAAAGGATACTGTGAGGGATTGCGCAGGGCAATGCTGGTTCCGCGTGCCACTGCTCTCAGAGGGTCCTCGCCTATGTGGAAGGGTATGTTTATCTTGTCGTAGAGCCTCTTGTCCAGGCCTCTGAGCAGGGCGCCTCCTCCGGTGAGGAAGATACCTTTCTGGACGATGTCCTGATAGAGCTCGGGAGGAGTCTGCTCCAGCACCTGAAGTATGGCGGCCTCTATCTTGGCCACAGACTTGTCTATGCAGTGGGCGACTTCCTGACTTGTAACGGCTATCTCAACGGGGTGGGCGGTCATCAGGTTGGGACCGCGGACGATGAACGGCTCGGGGGTATCCTCGAGGTCAGGTATGGCGGCTCCGATACGGATTTTGATCTCCTCGGAAGTAATCTCGCCGACTTTGATGTTGTGCTGCTGGCGCATATACTGCTGGATGTCGGATGTAAACACGTCTCCGGCGACCCTTATAGACTGGCTGGTCACGATACCTCCGAGAGATATGACGGCAATCTCTGAGGTGCCGCCTCCGATGTCCACTATCATGTTGCCCATAGGAGCGTTGACGTCCAGGCCTATGCCCATTGCGGCGGCCATAGGTTCGAAAATCATGTAGATCTCCCTTGCTCCTGCATGTTCGGCAGAGTCACGCACGGCCCTGATCTCCACCTCGGTGCTGCCCTTGGGGATGCAGATCACCATCTTGAGATTTGGGGTGAAGAATGTGCGGCGGTAGTTGATCATCTTGACGAATCCCCTGATCATCTGCTCTGCGGCGTTGAAGTCGGCGATGACTCCATCGCGGAGAGGGCGGATGGTCTTGATGTTGGGGTTTGTCTTCTCATACATCAGCTTGGCTTTCTGTCCTACAGCGATGGGTTTGCCTGTGCTCTGGTCGAAAGCTATGACAGAAGGTTCGTCTACCACTATTTTGTCGTCCTGGAGGATAACGGTATTGGCCGTACCGAGGTCCATGGCCAGTGCCTGTGTCAGAAATGAGAATCCCATATAATTTATTAACGGTTATAGGTTTTGTACATTAATGTTTGAAATGTCTGTGTCCGGTCATTACCATGGCGAGTCCGTGTGCGTCGCAGTATTCCACGCTCTCATTGTCGCGGATTGAGCCGCCGGGATGGATGACGGCCCTGATACCGGCCTTGTCGGCAATCTCCACACAGTCGGGGAAGGGGAAGAATGCGTCGGAAGCCATTACGGCACCTTCAAGGGAGAATCCGAAACTGTGTGCTTTCTCGATGGCCTGCTTGAGGGCGTCTACGCGGGATGTCTGGCCGATGCCGCTGGCTATGAGCCTGTGGTCCTTGGCGAGAACGATGGCGTTGGACTTGGAGTGCTTTACGATGATGTTGGCGAAAAGCATATCGTCTATCTGGGCCTGTGTGGGCTCTGTTTTGGTGACGGTCCTGAGGTCTGCGGGAGATTCTTTGAATGTGTCCCTGTCCTGTACCAGTACGCCTCCGAGCATTGAGCGGAACTTCACGTCGGAAGGACGGGCTGCCGCGCTGCGCAGGATGATGCGGCTCTTCTTGCTCTCGAGAATCTGCAGGGCTTCCGGCTCATAGTCGGGAGCGATGACCACTTCGAAGAAAATCTTGTTCATGTCCTCGGCGGCAGCTCTGTCGACAGGGCGGTTGGCGGCAATGATGCCTCCGAATGCCGATACCGGGTCTGCCGCAAGAGCCGATTGCCAGGCTTCGAGGACGGTGGCTCCGACAGCACAGCCGCAGGCATTGTTGTGCTTGATGACGGCTACTGCGGTTCCGTCGAAGTCGGAAATCAGCTCGAGAGCTGCCTCGATGTCCAGCATGTTGTTGTAGGATATCTCCTTGCCGTGCAGCTGCTCCGGCAGTGAACCCTCTCCTCCGAAATACAGAGCCTTCTGATGGGGGTTCTCGCCGTAGCGGAGATGTGTGGCGCGGGTCTCGCTGCGGGTGAATGCGGGGATGCCCTCCTTTATGTTGAAATAGTTGAAAATATGTGTGTCGTAGTTTGAGCTCTTGAGAAATGCCTTGGCGGCGAATGCCCGGCGGTCCTCAATCGAGGATACTCCCTTCTTCTCCCTGAGCAGGGTCAGCAGGGCAGCGTAGTATTCTTTGCCGGCAACGATGATAACGTCATTGTAGTTCTTGGCTGCGGCGCGGATGAGAGTGATGCCGCCGATGTCTATTTTTTCGATAATCTCCTCTTCGGAGGCTCCTTTTGCCACATACTCTTCGAAGGGGTACAGGTCCACTATCACGAGGTCGATTCCGGGGATGTCGTACTGCTCTCTCTCCGCGATGTCGGAGGCCTCTTCCCTGCGGTACAGGATGCCTCCCATGACTTTGGGATGGAGGGTTTTCACGCGGCCTCCGAAAATCGAAGGATATCCGGTGATGTCCTCTACTGCGGTAACAGGAATGTTATTGGCTGCAAGGTAATGCTGCGTGCCTCCTGTGGAGAGTATCTCCACTCCTAATCCAACAAGCTCATTTGCAATGTCTAAGATGAGGTCTTTGTCGTACACCGAGATCAGCGCTCTCTGTATTTTCCGTTCACTGTTCATATATGGCGTGTAACTGATTTGTTATGATTAATTTTGCTTTTTAAAGGTGCAAAAATAGTAATAAATGCCATATAAGTAGTACATTTGAAAAAATATTTTAGAATCAGCGCATGCGTCCGAGATTTGTAATAATTCCAGCCGGAGGCACCGGCAGCAGAATGGGTTCGGAAGTGCCTAAGCAGATGCTTGACCTCATGGGAAAGCCAGTGTTGCGCAGGACGGTCGAGCTTTTCAGAAATCTGCCTTTCGAAGTGGGTGTCATCATATCGATCAATCCGTCCATAAAGGATATGTGGATGGAGTATTGCCGCAACAACAATTTTGTTTTTAAATGTATCCTGACCACAGGCGGGCTTACGCGCTTCCATTCTGTCAGGAAGGCTGTCGGGTATCTGCCCGACGGGGCGCTTGTGGCGGTTCATGACGGGGTCAGGCCGCTGTTGAGGGTGGAGGATGTGGCGGCCATGTTTGAGGAAGGGGAGAAATATCCGGCGGTGGTGCCGGTGATGCCGGTGGCCGACTCCATGCGCAAGGTAGGTGAGGACGGAACTTCAGACATCGTGGAGAGGAGCGCATACAGGTTGGTGCAGACGCCTCAGATTTTTCACACTGAGGTGCTTAAAAAAGCATATTCCGCAGCATATTCACCTGAGTTCACGGATGACGCCTCTGTGGTCGAAAAAAGCGGTGTTCCCCTGCATTTCTGTCGGGGAAGCCGCTTCAACATAAAATTGACCGCACCGGACGACATGGTCCTTGCTGCGGCATTGATCGGCTCGGGATGCCTTAGATGATGGTCATGATCTTGGAGAATCCGGTCATGTTGAATATCTCCTTGATCTGACTGCCCATATTCTTGATTACTAATTTCCCTTCCCTGGCGTTGACGCTCTTCTGGAGTGTCAGGAAGAGACGGAGACCGGAGCTGCTGATGTAGACCAGTCCGGAGCAGTCGAGCTCAATGTCGGGATTGTCTCCCTGTAGCAGCGGAGCCATCTTTTTCTCGAACTCATCCGAGTTGGTGGTGTCTATCCTGCCAGTTACCTTGGCTGTAGTCTTGCCGTTTTCAGTTGAGATTATCAGGTCCATATTCAGATTATTTTAGTTAATTTCAATATATTCTCATCACCCTGCCGCTGGTATTCCACGCGGTCCATTATCTGTTTTACCAAGAAGATGCCCAAGCCTCCGATCTTGCGCTCCTCGGCGTTGAGGCTCACGTCGGCGTCGGCCTTGGCTGTGGGGTCGAATGGTATTCCGCGGTCGTAGATGTCGAAGTGGAGCTCATTGTCTTTCATACTGTACCGCACTGTTATGGTGTGCTCTGACTCTCCGCCGGGATAGGCGTAGAAGATGATGTTGGAAACAGCCTCCTCCAAGGCTAAGTTGATGTTCATGGCCGTGGCGCTGTCCACTCCGGCGCTTTCGCATACATCGTCGATGAACAGGGTGAGCTTCTCGAGCTCGGATATCTTGTTCTTCAGGTTCAGGATGCGCCTGCAGGGACCTGAGACGTTGTCCGTGCCCCTGTACTGTATGGCCAGGATGGTCAGGTCATCACTCTGCCGGGCATCCTGTACGTGGGTCTGTACATCGGAGTAGATTCCGAGTATGATGTCCTGGGCAGATTTTCCCTTCAGGGTCCCTAAGACCTTCGTCAGGCGCTGCTCGCCGTAGAGCTGACTGTCCGGATTCTCGGCCTCGGTGAGACCGTCGGTGTAGAGCAGGAGAGTGGTGCCGGCCTCGATGGTGATTCCGGCGCCTGTGTATGCGAAGTCCTTGAACAGACCTATGGGTAGGTTGGGGTCGGGGGTCATTATAGTCACTTCTCCCGATGAAGACAGGAGGAGAGGCGGGTTGTGGCCGGCGTTGGAGTAGGTCATGGCTCCGGTGCTCAGGTCGAGTATGCCGCAGAAGATAGTTACGAACATGTTCGCCTCGTTGGTATCGGCTATGGCGCGGTTCATGGACTCAATGATCCTGGCAGGGTCCTTCAGGGTGGAGGCTACGGATCGGAAATGACTTCTGGTCACGGCCATCAGCAGGGATGCGGGTACGCCCTTGCCCGATACGTCGCCTATGACGAAGAACAGGAGCCCGTCCTTGATGAAGAAATCGTACAGGTCTCCGCCTATCTCCTTGGCCGGATAGAGGACGGCGTAGATGTCGATGTCGTCCCTCTCCGGATAGGGAGGGAAGGTCTTGGGCACCATGCCCATCTGTATCTCGCGGGCGATGCTCAGCTCGCTCTCTATCCTCTGCTTGGCGGCGGTGGTGCGCTGCAGCCTGTCCATGTAGGAGGACAGGGACTGCTGCATGGACGAGAAAGAGCGGCACAGGCGTCCTATCTCGTCATTCCCCCAGAAGCGTGGCATCGCTGAATTGAAGTCTCCCTCAGCTATCCTGTCGGCGGAGGCGGCCAGTGTGGTCAGGGGGGCGGTAGCCTTGCGGACTGTCAGGCTTACGATGAGGGCCATGATTATGATTGAGAGCAGGGCAATGATGAGCATGATCAGTACTATCCGGTAGGCCCCTGCGAAGATGTCGCTCTCCGGGCAGATGGTGGCGATGCTCCAGTTGTTCGAAGGCACCGAGGTGAAGAATATGATGCCGGGCCTGCCGTTTACGCTGAGCTCGCTCATGCCGGTCTCGCCCGAGATCATCCTCTTGCCGGCTTCTGCGAGTGCGGTGTTGCCGGTCTGGATGGCGTAGGAGAAAATCGTCTCGTTGATGATGAGGCTGTTGTCTGGGTGTACGATGTATCCGGCGGCCTTGCCGATTATGAAGTTGTAGGAATGGTCGTAGATCCGGATATTGTCAATTTTGCTTGTCAGCCACTGCGTCTCTATGCTGGCGCAGATGACTCCTATGAACTTTCCGTTTCCGTCATGCAGCGGCGCCGTGTAGGAACACATGGACAGGTTGCCCCAGACCCGGTCAATGTAGGGGTCAGTCCAGTAAGTGCTGTCAGTGCACCTCGGGATGACATACCAGTCGTAGTAGGGATATGTGTAGAGCGGGTCGGTGAGCATCATCGACTTTATGGAGTCGCCTTCGCTGATGGAGTAGGCGGCGAATTGCTTCTGGTGGCGGTAGTAGTAGGGCTCTAAGGCTATGGCGATGTCCTTGAGCTGAGGAGTGTTCTTCAGAACGTCTTTCAGAAGGAGGAGGAAGTCGGATGTGTCCCTGCTCTCCGCGGCCATTATCTCGGCCCGAGGAACCATGTTGTTTATGGCGGAGGCGACGGAACTGAGCACGTTCTCCATCTCGAGATTGAGGGCCCGGAGCTGGCTGAATGCATTGGTGACGGCCTCTTTGCGTACCATGTCATAATTAATCTTGTACACTGTTACCGAGGCAGTCAGGAACAGGGCTGCTGTCAGCAGGATGACATACAGGCTGATGCGGGTGGAGAATCTGCGGAATACTCTCATGGCCGTACAAAATCAGAATATTCAATGGGTGAGAGAATCAGGTTGTTCTCTAAGAGCATCCTGACAGTAGAGTCGAAGCGGGACTTGTCGAGATGGAAGGGGACCTCTTTGTTTTTGTTCTGCTGGAGGCGGAGGACAGTCTGCAGCATATAGTCCTGATTGGTTATGCTGGAGGGAATGTTGTCCTCCCTCATGATGTCCACTATGGCCTTTACAGTCTCGGCTGAGTTCTCCGGCCTGCGGACCCAGTCCCATCCGCGGCGTGTGGCCTCGACGAAGCGCTCCACGATGTCCTGGTGAGAATTGTAGTATTCCTCAGTGGTGTAGACTCCGTCCTCCTGAATGTCGAATCCCTCGTCTCTGAGGTAGATGATATTGCCCTCGCTGACATCTATGCCGGCCATCAGGATCTGGTAGTACTCGTTGTATTCAGTGGCCACCATGGCGTCCACCGCTCCGGCGGCGAAGGGGTAGATGTTGGAGAGGATGGGAATCCACTCGACGTCTAATGAGTTGTAGTAGGTATAGCACAGGGCTGTGTCGAAAAAACCGCTGGTCCACCGTCCGATCCGCATGCCGTTGAGGTCTTTGGCATGTTTGACCGGCGTGTGTGATATGATCATGGTGGAGTTGGTCTCCGATGTCTGGAGTATGTTGACTATGGGGAGACCCATGTCACGGACGATCAGAGCATCTACGAGCATGGTCGTGATGATGTCCGCATGTCCGTCCCTGAGAGCATCTGTGCAGGAATATGATTCGGAACCGTAATAAAGCTCCACCTCAAGTCCGGCTTCCTCGTAGAAGCCGTTCCAGTAGGCCATGATCATGCCGGCGAACTGGCACTGGGGCAGCCACTGGAGCATCACAGTGACGGTATCTTTCTGCCGGGCCGAGGCCGGGAGGAAGGATATGCACGTGAGCAGCAGGGCTGCGGCCGATATGATCCAGGGCTTTCTCATCCCCACAAATTTAAAACCATTTTGTGAAAGAAACAAATCGGTTTTTGCCGTGGAAGTCCTGGTGGATTTCCACTTCGCTGAATCCGCGGCCCTCAAACAGCTCGCGGACCTGTGGTCCGAAGGCCTCATTGATCTCAAACCAGCATTGTCCTCCTATGCGGACGGTGGCTTCTGCCCATCCGGCGAGAGCCTTGTAGAACCTCAGCGGATCGCTGTCCGGTACGAAGAGAGCTTTGTCGGGTTCGTAGTCGAGGACATTGGGCGCCATAAAATCTTTTTCACTCTCACATACGTAAGGAGGATTGGAGACAAGGATGTCGAGATCTTCGAGATTCGGCATTGCCTCTCCGTCCCGGTCACCGTCTTCCGGAGGCCCTTCGAGGATATCGGCCTTGAAGAATACCGGGGGAACCGGTACCCGCTGGCGGCAGCCTTCGTCTAAGTAGATTTTCTGGTTCCGCGCGATTTCTATGGCGTCTTCGTCGATATCGCAGGCAAATACATCTGCATTCGGGAACGCTGCGGCAAGAGTCCACGCGATGCAGCCGGAGCCTGTTCCGGCATCTAAGATGCGTGGCTCGCGGGAACCGGAGCGGCGCAGGCTGTCGATGATCATGCGGCAGAGCTGTGCGGTTTCCGGTCTGGGGATGAGTACTGCTTCTGAGACATTGAAAGTATGTCCCTCGAAAGTTTCCTGCCCCACGACATACTGCACGGGCCTGTCGGCGGCCAGCTCGTCAAGTGCCTCCTGGACACGGACCAGATCGGGCTTTGGAATGATGACATTGGGCTCTACCGAGTATTCGTATTCAGACAGTCCGAGGAAGTGGGACAGAATCCGGACCGAGACAGCCTTAGCCTCTCCCGGGGAATAATGTCCGGCGAGGCTTTCGGTGGCTTTGGTTACGAATTCTTTCCTGGTCATAGCTCACGGCAGTCTGTCCGGTCCATGAGTCCGGTCATGAAATCTTCCATGGTCATGCCGGCCTCCCGGACCATCTGGGGCACGAGGCTGGCTGAAGTCATGCCGGGATTGGGATTGACTTCTAAGAAGTATGGCTTGTCATCGGGGCCGAGGATGAAGTCCATCCGGACCATTCCGGTACAGCCGAGCCGCTGGTATATTTTGACGGCGGCATCCTGTACGAGTGCTTTCTGGAGCTGAGGTACAGGGGCAGGGCACAGCTCGCGGCTGGCTCCGTTGTACTTGGCGTCGTAGTCGAAGAACTCATTGTCGGAGATAATCTCTATAAGCGGCAGTGCGTGGATTCCGTCTCCGTCATCATAGACTCCGCAGTCTATCTCGCGTCCTACTATGTATTTCTCGAGGATGAGCGAATCGCTCTCCTTGAATCCTTTCTCGATGGCGGCAGGAAGGTCTTCCGGCCTTTTGACCTTGGTGACACCGAAGCTGGAACCTCCGCCGCATGGCTTGACGAACATAGGCAGACCGACATTCAGAGCCAGGTCGTCGGGGTCATAGTCATCTGTGCTGCGCAGAATCATATCTTTGGCCAAGGGTACACCCGATGTTCTGATGTAGCTCTTGCAGGCGTATTTGTCGAAAGCTATTGCGGCGCATGTGGAGGAGCAGCCTGCATAGGGTACTCCTATCATCTCGAAGTAGGCCTGCAGCTTGCCGTTCTCTCCCGGGTCGCCGTGAATGGCGATGTATGCCTTGTCGAACAGAATCTTTTCTCCCTCGATTACTGTGGAGAAGTCGTTCTTGTCTACCGGCAGACGTGTCTCCTGTCCGTCGGCGCCGGGAATGACTGTCCACCAGCCATCGCGCAGAAGCAGGATCTCGTATACCTTGCGGCCGGCGTTGCGGAGCCATCGGGCCACAGATTTTCCGCTCTGTACTGAGATGAGATATTCGGATGTGAATCCTCCGTAGACAACAGCTAAGTTTTGATCTTTGATATCCTTTTTCATAGCCCTACATATTGAAAAATGAGTTTTCATCTTCAGTCTCTCCGGCGGCGGTGTCATTGTCGCTTCCGTCGCACGCCGTGTCAAAATGCACTCCGGGAGGAGCGATGAAGCGGTCCTGAGAGGTGACTCCGAGGGTACCGTCCTGCAGTACCTTCTGCATGAAGAGTCCCCAGATAGGCAGGGCAGTGTTGGCGCCCTGACCCTGTGACATCTTCTCGAAGTGGACCTGCCTGTCCTCGGCTCCTACCCATACTCCTGCCGTGATGGTGGGTGTATAGCCTATGAACCATCCGTCAGACTTGTCGTTGGTGGTGCCGGTCTTGCCTGCTACCGGCCCTTCTAAAGCATAGCGCCAGCGGAGCCTTGCTCCGGAACCTTCATTGACGACTCCTTCCATCAAGTTGACCATCAGGTAGGCGGTGGCCTCGCTTACGGCTTCCCGCTTGCGTGGGCTGAAGGTGCCGAGTACATTGCCCTCGCTGTCCTCGATACGGGTTACGAACATCGGGTCGATGTGTACTCCGCGGCTGGGATAGGTGTTGTATGCCCCGACCATTTCCATCAGAGTGATGTCGGCCGGTCCGAGGCAGAGAGAGGGGTAGGGCGGCAGATAAGATGTGATGCCGAGCTTGCGGCACATCTCCACCATGGCTGTGGGACCGAACTGGCGCATCAGGTATGCCGATATGTTGTTGCTGCTTCGCGTCAGGCCCCACTTGAGGGTGACGCTCTTGCCTATGAATTCTATCCTGTCCTCGCTCTCCGGTGTCCATGTGGTGTCGGCAAGGACAAATGTCTGGGGAACGTTCAGTACCTTGTCGCAGGGGTAGTATCCCTCCTGCATGGCGAGGGTGTAGAGGAATGGCTTGATGGTGGAGCCTACCTGACGCTTGCCCTGACGGGCGTTGTCATATTTGAAATAGCGGTATTCGGGTCCTCCGATATAGGCCTTAATGTGGCCGGTGGAGGGCTCCATGGCTATCAGAGAGGCCCTCAGTATGGATTTGTAATATCGGATAGAGTCGTCCGGTGTCATTACGGTGTCGATGTATCCGGGTTCTTTCCATGAGAAGACCCTCATGTGTGCTTTCTCTTCCCGGAATACACGGTCTATCTCCTTGTCGGAAGCTCCGTCTGATTTCATGTCACGGTACCGGTCGCTCCAGCGGCGGGCCTGCGCCATGACAGTCTCGGTGAGCTCGACGGGTACTTCTTTGGCGAAAGGCCGGTTGGGGTTGTCGGCTAAGTCCTCGAAAAATGCAGGCTGCAGGTCAGTGCTCAGGTGCTGGACCACTGCCTCTTCAGCGTAGCGCTGCATGGTGGTGTTGATGGTCGTATAGATGGTGAGCCCGTCCTTGTCGAGGCTGTACCGGCTGCCGTCCGGCTTGAAGTTCTTGTTCAGCCAGCCGTAGAGCGGGTCGTTCTCCCACAGGTCGAGGTCGGCCCGGTAGTCGTCTACGAAGTAGTAGTTGTCCTTCTTGGGCTCGGAGGCGCTCATGTATTTGCGGAGCATGTCGCGGAAGTAGGGGGCGAGGCTGGTGTTGTGGTCCTGCTGCCGGTAGTCGAGAACGATAGGCTCGGCCATCAGCTGTTCGGCATAGAGCTCGGAGATGAAGCCGTACTTGCTCATCTGGCTGATGACATGGTTGCGGCGGGCGAGGGAGTTGTCATAGTTGAGCACAGGATTGAACCGGGTGGGCTTGTTGACAGCCCCGACGAGCACCGCGCTCTCCTGGATGTTGAGCTCCGACGGCTCTTTATTAAAAAAGGTATTGGCCGCGGCCTTGATGCCATATGCGTTGCTTCCGAAAAAGATGGCGTTCATGTACATTGCCATGATCTCGTCCTTGGTATAGTTGCGCTCGAGCTTGACTGCTGTAATCCATTCTTTGAATTTGCTGACGGCGAGTCTGAAAACAGCTTCTCCGGGGAATTTGCCGGTGGCCTCCTCCCTCGGGAAGAGGGTCTTTGCCAGCTGTTGGGTGATGGTGCTGCCGCCTCCTCCTGAACGGACGTTGCCGAGAAGGAAGGTCTTGACTCCCACTCTGGCCAGGCTGCGGAAATCGATACCGCAGTGCTTGTAGAAGCGGATGTCCTCAGTGGCGACCGCGGCTTGAACGATATAGGGCGACAGGTCGTCATAATTGACATGGGAGCGGTTCTCGATATGATATGTACCGATGATCTTTCCGTCTTCGGAGATCAGCTCGGTGGCTAAATAGGTCTTGGGGTTCTCAAGCTCCTCGAAAGAGGGAATCTCAGCGAAAAGGCCTACACCGGTGATGAAAAGCAGCAGGACCGCGATAGGGATGAAGACTATACACCAGATTGCAATTATGATTCTTTTCTTGACTTTTTCTTTCATTTCCGTAAAATAAATTCGTGCGAAGTTAGAAAAAATTTGGGTTTTCTCTCACTTTATCCTTTACTTTGCACCTTCATTTAATGGGAATATGGTAGAGAATTTAGTAATCGTAGAGTCGCCGGCGAAGGCAAAGACCATAGAGAAGATATTAGGAAAGGACTACACGGTGCGCTCGAGCTTCGGGCACATCAGGGATCTGGCGAAGAAAAATCTCGGAATAGACATAGAGCACGGTTTTATACCCCAGTATGAGGTGTCACCTGATAAAAAAAAGGTGGTTTCGGAGCTGAAGGCTGCTTCTGACAAGGCGTCCACTGTGTGGCTGGCATCCGATGAAGACCGTGAGGGAGAGGCTATTGCATGGCATCTGAGAGAGACTCTCGGGCTGGATTCATCCAAGACAAAGCGTATTGTCTTCCATGAGATTACCAAGGACGCTATCCTCCACGCCATCGACACTCCCCGGGATGTGGATATGAATTTAGTCATGGCGCAGCAGGCCCGCAGAGTTCTGGACCGTCTCGTGGGCTTCGAGCTTTCGCCTATCCTTTGGAAGAAGATCAAGCCCTCGCTTTCAGCCGGACGCGTGCAGTCTGTGGCCCTCCGCTTAGTAGTGGAGCGGGAGAGGGAGATAAATGAGTTTCAGTCAAAGCCCTATTATAGAGTTGAAGGCGTGTTTGTCCCGGAAGCCTTAAAGGGCGGGAAAAAGAATGCGGCAGTCACCGGAGTCCTCGACCGCCGTTTCGACAGCGCTGCGGAGGCAGAGGCATTTTTAGAGCAGTGCCGTGACAGTGTATTTACTGTAAGTCATGTGGAGAAGAAGGAGGTGTCAAGATGTCCTGCCCCCCCCTTCACTACCTCATCCCTTCAGCAGGAGGCGGCCCGCAAGTGCGGTTTTTCCGTCAGCCAGACCATGTCCATCGCCCAGCATCTGTATGAGTCAGGACTGATAACATACATGAGAACCGATTCGACCACTCTTTCAAAGCTGGCTATCGCTGCGGCGAAGGGATGGATTACAGAAAATTTCGGAGCGCAGTACCATAAAGCACGTCAGTACAAGACCGGTGTCAAGGGCGCTCAGGAAGCCCATGAGGCAATCCGCCCTACCAACATGGCAAATACCGATATTTCCGGAACAGCAGCGGAGAAAAAGCTGTACAGTCTGATTTGGAAGCGGACAGTGGCTTCCCAGATGGCTGACGCTAAGCTTGAGAAGACAGATATAAAGATAGGCGGGGACAGGATATCGGAGCATTTCGATGTGACAGGTTCCACTGTTCTCTTCGACGGTTTTCTGAAAGTGTATATAGAGTCTACGGACGATGATGCAGCCGCCGGTGATGAGGAGAGAATACTTCCTCCGCTCGGTGCCGGAGACGTGATGCTGCGTGAAAGTATTACGGCATCTGAAAAATACACGGTCCATCCTCCCCGTTACTCCGAGGCTTCTTTAGTCAAGAAGATGGAAGAGCTCGGCATCGGACGTCCTTCCACTTATGCACCTACTATATCAACCCTGCATCAGAGAGGATATATCCTCAGGCAGGACCGTAAGGGTGAGGAAAGGACTGTTTCGGTCATAACTCTCAAAGGCGGAGATATCACACGTAAGGACAAAAAGGAGGTGACGGGTTCCGAGAAAGCCCGTCTCTGCCCCGAGGACATAGGGATACTCGTGACTGATTTCCTGGAGAAGACATTCCCCGCGATTATGGATTATGGATTTACCGCAATGGTGGAGACGGATTTTGACAAAATAGCCGCCGGCAAGCTCACTTGGAATAAGACAGTGGCGGATTTCTACCGTCCTTTCCATGAGAAGGTAGAAGAGACCATGAAGGAGAGTGCGCCCATGAAGTCCCGCAAAGTGCTCGGAACGGATCCTGTGTCAGGCAAGACTGTAATCGCGAGGATGGGACGTTACGGTTCAGTGGTGCAGATAGGTGAGGACGATGACCCCCAGAAGAAGATTACCGGTCTGGAAAAAGGTCAGCTGATAGAGTCGGTGACTCTTGAGGATGCGCTCAGGCTCTTTATCCTTCCCCGTACTCTCGGAGAGTATCAGGGCCAGGAGGTCAGCTGCTCCAAAGGGAAGTACGGTCCCTATGTCAAGTACGGCAAGTCTTATGTCTCGCTCAAACGGGGTCAGGATCCCTACACCATAACCCTCGATGCCGCCGTCAGGCTTATCGAGGAACATGAGGCGCAGCAGAAAAACAAGGATATCAAATCCTTCCCGGATGCAGACATATTCATTCTCAACGGACGTTATGGGCCGTACATCAAGCATGCAGGAGGGAACTACAAGATACCTAAGGGTACTGACCCCTCGTCTCTTACGGAGGAGGAGTGCCTCAACATCATCTCCGCCGGAGGAAAGAAAAAGAAATAGTTATGAGTAATACAAAATATCAATTGGACAGAATAGATCAGAAGATACTGTCCTACTTAGTCAAGAATGCCAGGATGCCATTTCTCGAGATAGCCCGCGAGTGCGGAGTCTCGGGAGCAGCCATCCACCAGAGAGTGAAGAAGATGGAGGCTATGGGCATCATCACCGGCTCACGTCTTCTTGTCAAGCCGCAGGCCCTGGGTCTGAACGTGTGCGCATTTGTCGGAGTATCTCTTTCAGAGACCAGCAAGTACAATGAGGTCATAGGAAATCTCCGAAAGATTCCGGAGGTGGTCGAGTGTCATTTCGTTACCGGCAAGCATGCCCTGTTGGTGAAGCTGTTCTGCACGGACCATGACCATCTGATGAGAATCTTGGTACACACCATCCAGAACATCCCCTACATAGCAAGCACTGATACGATGATATCATTGGATCAGGCTATCGAGCGTCAGGTATGGGTGGATGACGTGCCGGTCAGGGACTAATCCTCTCCTCCGGTCATAATCCATGGACCGAAATTCTCGTTGTAGTTGAAGTCTATCTCGAAATCTACAGGGGCCTCCCCGTCGCTGTAGTTGTGGAAGAATACGGGGAAAGTATGGCCGTCGGAGCGGAGCCAGAACTCGTTGCCGCGGTGGTGGTCGAGCCTGTGTGTCCATCCGTAGCGGCCTATCGTCAGGTATAGTCTTCCGTCACGCATGGTTACCTCCGCGTCTCCGAAAGGAGCCGGTTTGGTATAGTGCCCGACCAGTCGGCTGAACTCCGGAGTCACGCTGCTGCGTTTTATGATACATGGGACGGACCGCCGTCTCGGTTTTTTCTTGTCTGCGAACCATTGTTCCAGTCCTTCTGTGCTCCAGTCCTTCAGGGTGTCGCCCGGAAGATACAGGTCAATTATTCTTCTCATCAGTCCCATTCTGGCGTATTCGGAAACTTCGGAATTGCACAGAATGGCTATGCCGAGGTCCAGCGCCGGCACGAATCCGCATATTCCGGTAAATCCCCATGTCGTTCCGGTATGGTAGATCACCCGGTAGTCCCTGTTCTGTTCTATGTACCAGCAATAACCGTAGTCGCGGGTCATGGCCGTGTCCCTGCGTACAGGTACTGCTCCAGTATGGAGGAATTCCATCTGTCCCATAGAAATGATGCGGACAGTGTCGCTGTAAGGATAGATGCGGAAACCCTTTGCCCCTGTAATGCTTATTTCCGGGAAATACTCTGTCAAGGCAGATGAGTCTGAGGGAAATGATGATCTCAGGCAGCTGTCGGGGCGGACAGTCCGGATTACAGTGCCGTTGTTCAGATGCAGACTTACCCATTTAGCCATGTCTTCGGCAGTAGAGCTGATGCTCCCGGCCGGTCCTATGACGTCCACCCAGTGCAGAGCCCTCTCTTCTCCGTGCAGTGCCGTGACGTAGATCGAGCCCCTGCTGCCGTTCTTCCCCTTGGAGTATCCGAAGTAGTGCGCTGTAGAGGCTTTTTCGCCGGCGTCGATGTATCCGTCGGATCCCGGTACGGACGAATTCATTCCGAGGGGGATGAAGATGCGCTCACGTATGTTGTCCTCCCAGGATCTGCCTGTGACTTTCTCTATGATGCGGGCAGCGATGATGAATGTAATGTTGTTGTATGCAAATTTCTCCCTGAACGGATATACCGGCTCGATATACCTGAACATCCTGTAGATGTCGTCCCTGTCGTATCCCAAGTTGGGAATATAGGTCCCTGCCTGTGCCACTAAGCCCGTGGAATGCGTAAGCAGGTCCTTTACCATCATTACGTTCTCTACGCTGTCATTATACCAGTCGAAGTCAGGCAGAATCTGCTTGACCGTGTCTTCCCAGTGCAGGAGCCCCTCGTCTACAAGAGAGGCAATGACGGTGGCCGTGAAAGCCTTGGTCATGGATCCTATGTGGAACAGGGTGGATGGAGTGACCGCCGCTTCCTTTCCGTCCTTTTCTACCGACAGCCCTTTCTCCTTGACCCCGAAGCCTCCGGAGAAGACGACAGTGTCCCCGTGTATGACAGATACTGACAGACCTGGAATTTTCCACTGGGAGCGCACCTGCTCCGCGTAGGCCGAGATATCTTCTGTGATATCCCCGCTGCGTATCTGCTGGGCATTGCATAGGGTGACTGATATCAGAATCAGGAGGGGAAGGATGGTAAGAAGTCTTTTCATGGTTCGGGCAAGGATTAGTCGTTGTCGGCTTTGAACAGCCGGCGGCAGAGGGCGGCAATGTCGGCTACTTCGACAATACTGATGCCGGCGCGGGCGGTGCTTCGTCTCATGTCATCGGAGAGATTGTAGGAAGATATGTATATCTGCCTGTAACCTAAACGGGCAGCCTCTGATATGCGTGCCTCAATGCGTCCTACAGGGCGGATTTCTCCGCTTAGGCCCACTTCGGCGGCAAAGCATATTCCCGGGCTTACGGGCAGATCGAAGTTGGAGGAGAGTACAGCTACTACTACTGCAAGGTCACAGGCGGTGTCGCTCACTCTCATTCCTCCTGCGACATTGAGAAATACGTCTTTGGCTGAAAGCTTGAATCCGGCCCGTTTCTCTAATACGGCCAGCAGCATGTTCAGTCTGCGGGAGTCGTATCCGGTAGCGGAGCGCTGCGGAACGCCGTAGGCCGCGGTGGAGACCAGTGCCTGTATCTCTATGAGGAACGGACGCGAGCCGTCGACCATGCTCCCGACAGCTACTCCGCTGAGGCTCTCTCCATGCAGGGGAGTAAGTATTTCGGAAGGATTCTCGACTTCTCTGAGGCCGCTTCCGGTCATTTCAAATATGGCTATCTCGTCAGTGGACCCGAAACGGTTCTTGATGCTGCGCAGGATACGGTGGGAATGGCGGGTGTCGCCCTCGAACTGAAGAACGACATCTACTATGTGCTCGAGGACTTTCGGTCCTGCAATCGAGCCGTCTTTGGTGATATGTCCGATGAGGATGACAGGAATATTGCTTTCCTTGGCAAAGCGCAGGAGGGCGGCTGCGCACTCCCGTATCTGGGTCACGGAGCTCGCGGCAGACTCGATGTTGTCCGAGTATATTGTCTGGATAGAGTCCACTACCATAAGGTCGGGCGAGAGCTCGCGGGCGTGACGTATGATGTTGTCGACCATGGTTTCGCCCAGTACGGTGCAGTTGTCCTCCATCTCTCCGTCTTCCTGTCGCAGGAGTCTCATGGCCCTCAGCTTGATCTGCTTGGGAGATTCCTCTCCGGACACATAGAGGGTGCGGAGGGTCTTGCACCGGAGCGGAATCTGCAGGGCGAGTGTGGATTTGCCGATGCCCGGCTCTCCGCCTAACAGAATCATGGACCCCGGAACAATGCCTCCTCCGAGTATGCGCTCCACCTCCGGAGAGCCTACGCTGATGCGGCTGTCTTCGGTGACGGAAATCTCTTTCAGGGACAATGGCACGGGCTCTGACACATTGACAAGGGACTTGTCCCGGGAGGATGCGGATTTCTCCCGGGACAGTCCCTCTTTCATGGTATTCCATTCTCCGCAGGCCGGGCAGCGCCCCATCCATTTACTGGTCTCATTGCCGCAGGAGGTGCAGTACCATACTGTCTTTACTTTGGACGGCATGGGTTTACTCTACTGCTGTCAAGCCGAAAGAGACGGAGTATGCAGCTTCAGTGCTGATAAAAGCGTCTATCAGTTCTTTCAGGGCCTCGGTCATGATGGTATAGTTGGTCTCGTCGATCATCCCGGCGAATTCAGGGGAAAGAATGGAGGCGATGTGCTTTACAGTCTCTGCGTCCATGCTGCTTATATATGCCTTGAGGATATCAATGGCACCTGTCAGCATAGGGATGTAAGGAGATACGATACTCTGGTCTGCTGTGAGAGTCAGTTTGCCGTCACCGGTCTCATAGATGAGGGGAACGGTAATGCTCTGGGGATTGTCGAAGAACTCCTTGAGCTGAAGTGCGGCCACTAAATCTCCGTAGGTGGTGCTTATGGCGGAGAACAGGATGGTGGTCACGGACTTGGGCATATAGAGGTTGAGTATCTTGTTCTCAGGTCTTATGTAGTAGGCGATGATGTCGTTGATTTCGGATTCACTTACATCGGGGTTGGTGCTTCCGGTGCGCAGGTATCCGTCAGCAGTCAGTTCTACATAACTTTCCTGAAGGGACTCGTCAGAGGAGATGATGGAGTTTATCATCTCGTTGAGAGCTGCGACTATATCGGCTGTCCTGATCTCCGGTCCGGACATACCGGGAATCAGGCCGCTGAGGTCGATGGTCTCTAAGTCGGGATGGGAAAAGGCCAATGTGACATTACTGAGAGTCCACTTTCCCGGAATGCCGGGGACTGTGATGTTCTCATTGATGGAGATGGCGGCAATACTTGATTCGCCAGTCAAGCCCTCTATGGAAACAGTGCGGTCATCGATAGAAGTCTCGCCGGAGAATGCTGCGCCGGCTGCGGACTTTGTATTGTCATCGGTTGTCAGGATCGCAGGAATCTTGACTTCAGGCTGGCCGTTGATGAACCCGCTGAGGGTAATCTCGCATTCGTTGTCTGAGATTACGTTTATAGCAATCATGGCGGATTCGTAGTCCGAAAGAGACACTTCATGACCGTTGACGGTTATGACTGTCCCGCTGTCTACCGTGTACTGTCCGTTATAGACAGTGTAGTCTGTTTTCTTCTCGCAGGAGAAGAGCAGCAGCGCTGAGGCTGCAATTAAAAACAACTTTCTCATACTCATATTCTTGACAATAGGAACTCTAATCTAAATTCAGTGGATGGCATGGCAAGCGCAGCACTCAGCAGTGTCACCGTGGACTGTATCTGTCCGAATGTATCCCGGTCTATTTCGCCGAGGGGACTGCCTGCGGATATGTAGTCCTCATAGGTCATACTGTTCAGGTAGGAGGATATCAGTTCTGCAATGGGGGCTGCAGCAGCGCGGTCGAGGCCTATGCTGAGGCGGCTGCCGTCCTCAGTTCCGGAGTAGGTCAGCACAAGCTCTGCCGGCGATACTGACAGGCCTATGCCGTCTGTGATGGTCTTCCGCAGGTATAGATGCAGGCGCTGTGTGTCGTACTCAGTCCAGTATTGCACGACTCCGCTCAGGAGCGGCTCTATCATCGGATCTATATCTCCGTTCCATGATATGCTGACGTAGCCGGAGTGGTCCAGTTCTATCTGGCGCAACTCTGCGGTGAGAGGAGTGATGACAGACTTGGCTAAGGAATTGATAAGAGGTACGGCGTCCTCTATGGGAAGGGTAATGCCGCCTATCGTGATTTCAGTGACGAGAGGGGATGAGAACGAGAGGTTCATCCCGATCATTCCGTCACTGCCGTAGGCCGGTCTCCAGCGGCCTGTCACTGCAGACATCCTGTTGTCAGTGATGCTCAGGGTGATATCTCCGTTGCGGACGTTTCCGGATATGTAGATCTCCCGGTCGGGGCTGTAGTAGTATGGCTCGGAGGAGTAGAATCTGTACTTGCTTCCGGACTCTTTCGCCACGTCGGCAGTCATGGAGAAACTGTCGATACCGGGCAGCAGGCTGTCTATGCGGATGACTGCATGGTCTTCATTCGTGGCGGTTACTGTAACGGAGCTGCCGGGCCAGTCCGCGAGATTGATGATGATGCCGTTTATCTGCACACTCTGGTCTCCTAAAGCGTACTCGCCCTCGATAGCTGTGGCAGGGGACACCTGACAGCCGGTCAGCAGGGGGGTGATGGCCGCTGCTGCTGTAACCAATAACTTGTAAATGCGTTTCATCGTCATATAGTGAGCTTTTCTCCTTCCGAACGGGCCACAATGACTGCGCCGCAGAGGTCGCCGTATACATTGAGGCAAGTCCGGGGCATCTCACAGATCTGCTGTACTGCAAGAATTATACCGACACCCTCGAGCGGCAGCCCCACAGCATTGAAGACAATGGCCATCATAACTATTCCGGCCATCGGTATGCCGGCGGAGCCTACTGCCGCGAGCAGGGATGTGAGGACGATGGTGATTTCCTGGCCGACAGTAAGGTGTATGCCGTAAAGCTGGGCTATGAAGATTGCGGAGACGCATTCGAAGAGAGCTGTGCCGTTCATATTCACTGTGCTGCCGAGCGAGAGTGTCAGACCGGCCAGGCGCTCCGATACCCCGCACTGCTCCTGGGTGTACCGTATGGACAGCGGCAGTGTGGCGCTGGATGAGCAGGTGGTGAATGCTGTGAGCAGAGGGGTGGATACCTTGCGCATGTGCCTGTAGGGATTGACTCTTGCCAATCCCCATACAGTGGCTGGAAGGACAAGTCCTCCGTGTATCAGACAGCCGGCCCATACTGTCAGTACGAAGAGACCGAGGCCTTTGACGATGTCCACAAGGGATTCGGGATGGCCGGCCTGGGCTCCTATCATGCAGGCCATTACGGAGAAGATTCCTATCGGTGTGAGCCGGATGATGAACATAGTCACCTTCATGATGAGCTCATAGACGGCGGTGAAGAAGTCAAGGAGTATGGTGTAATGTCTCTTTTCGAGTTTAGTGGAAAAGATGCCGAGGACTATCATGAAGAATATAATCGGCAGGATATTTCCGTCAGCCATGGCTGCGAAGACATTGGATGGGACTATGCCGGTGAGCTGGTCCACCATGTTGATTTCCTGAGTAGCGATTCCCCCTGCATCGCCCTGCAGCACTACGTCTTTGCCTACTCCGGGCTTTATCGTGGATACGAGAACCAGCCCGATGACGATAGCGGTGACAGTGGTGCAGAGATAGTATCCGAGTGTCTTGCCGAGGACTCTTCCGAGGTTTCCTCCGGCCATGCCGGCTACACCGATGAATATGGATGAGGCTATCAGCGGTATGACTATCATGTTCAGGGCATTGAGGAACAGGTCGCCTATCCATTCGATATATCCGGTCCAGTGAGGCAGGAATATGCCGAATACAGCTCCCAATGCTATGCCTATGAGTATTTGCCAGTGGAGGGCTATGCGGATGCCCCTGCGTTTTCCTGATGATTCTCTGTTCATCTTCTTGACAGTTCTTTTAGTTTTACGGTTAGTCTGCGGTTATTGATGAGATCCTCGACGGGCAGGTGCATGCGGTATCTCCAGTAGTATTTAGGGACTGACGGCACGTTGATACGCTCGGATGCCGGATCCTGTGCCCTTACGTCCCCGTCCACTGACAGCCAGTCCTGCAGGGGCAGTATGGTCAGCATGGCCGGTGAAGCTGTGTGCATGCGGATGATGCGCTCACAGAGCCAGGGCTCGCAGTAGTAAGGTGCCTCGCCTGTCTCGTGGAGTACCTTGTGCCAGAAGTCGGATGATGCTTTGCGGTCCTCTTCCCACCACTGCCTGAGCGTGCTGGTATCATGGGTGCCGGTGGTACACACGCTCATGTAAGGATAGCGGGCCGGGTCTCCGAATTCCTCGTGCGGATTCTTGGACATACGGAAGATGTCCAGTGAGAGTATCCTGAGGTCCCGGATGACCTCCGGTACGCAGTCCGGTATCATGCCCAGGTCCTCCGCGCAGGTGAGCATATTGGTCGCGGCTGTCACTTCGGGCAGTCTGCGCAGGGCTGACTCCTTCCAGAATTCATTGTGCCTCTTGTAGAAGAAATGGTCGTAGATCCGGTTGTAGGCTGCTTTATAGTCTTCAGGGAGGTCTCGGTAGGAGTATGTGAACTGGGCTGATATCTTAGGGTGGAAGAGCCCTTTCCTCTTGCTGTCCTCAAGGAAGAGCACCTCTCCTACGAGGGCCTGGAGACCGTCTTTCACATCGTTCTGGCCGGGTCCGAAATAGTCTTCTATCTTTCTCTGAGTGTTGAACTCCTCTTTTAGGGTGAAAACCTCGTGCTCATTGCTGTTCAGGTATTTCTGCATCACTTCTTCGGTATGCTCCCCGAACATTTCCCTAAGTTGCCGGTACCTTATATAAGGTGTCGCGTGGCGTGCGAAGTCAAATCCGAATCCAAATGAGAGAATCTCCTCATAGCTCATCGGCAGTGCCGGTGAAAAATGCCCCATCAGGCCTTTGGTCTGCTCCTGGGGTATCTCCCAAATCCGGAAGAAGCCCAGCACATGGTCTATCCTGTAGGCGTCGAAGTACTCGGACATGTGGCGGAAACGGTCTTTCCACCAGCGGTAACCGTCTGCGGCCATCCTGTCCCAGTCGTAGGTGGGAAAGCCCCAGTTCTGGCCGTCGGCCGCAAAGTCATCGGGCGGAGCTCCGGCCTGTGAGTCCATGTGGAAGAGCTCAGGAGCGGCCCAGGCGTCAGCGCTGTTTCGGGTGATGCCTATCGGGATGTCTCCTTTCAGGGCAATGCCCAATGAATGGAGGTACTGTACTGCGTCCGTAAGCTGCCTGTGCAGGTGGTACTGTGTGAAAATATGGAAGGATATCTCCGGATACAGGGGACTGTCCTTCGAGTTGACGCGGGCTATCAGCTCAGGGGTGCAGCGGGAGTCCTCTCCCCATCGGGAGAAGTCGGCGGTGCCGTGGCTGTCCCTAAGTGCGCAGAAAGTGCAGTAGGGCAGGAGCCAGGATTTGTTGCTGCGGTAAAATGAAAGGAACTTCGGTTCAGCGAAGGTATCCTCCCTGTAGGTCTCGAACTGTATTCTGAGGTATTTGTTCTTCAGGGCAAGTACTTTCTCGTAATCTATGGCCGGGAGGGCCTCCAAGGCCTTACGCTCACGGGCGAAAGCGGAGCGCTGTCCGGGGTTTTTGAGCGGGCCTATGGCTGTGATATTGACAAATATGGGGTGCAGGGCCATAACGGTGATGCCGCCATAGGGATAGGAGTCGGTCCAGGTGCCGGTGGAGGTAGTGTCGTTGACCGGCAGAATCTGGATGACGCTCTGGCTTATAGCGCGGATCCAGTCTCCGAAGACCTTGAGGTCGGTGAAGTCGCCGATGCCGCAGCTGTTCTGTGTCCTGAGGGCAAATACCGGTATGGCAGTTCCGGAGAAGCGGGGTCTGTCTATGGGGAATGCGGCTTGGGAATATTCTACGGACCAGGTCTGGTGAGGGGTGATGTTGCCCGGAAGATTTAGAACCCGGTTCTCCCTGTTCTCCCAGACGGTACTGTTATTTGATGGATTGCGCTTGATGAATTTGAATTCTATGCGCCGTCCTATATCAGCGGCAGAAAGGTGAATTGCCCAGCGGGAACCGTGTACCGGAGTCATCTCCATCGCCTTGGCAGGATTCCATCCGCCTAAGAGGGGGGAATCTCCGCAGATGCCTATGACGCAGTCTGGCTCTACGGCAGGAGCCGTGACACGGATGATGACTTCGCGGGAGTGAATATGGGTCTGGGTGGATTCCTGATGGGCGTGGGAGTAGAATATCTCGGAGAAGGGTGCAGTCAGAAAAGGTGCAGTCTCCGAGTTGCCCTGCCATTCATCATTGAAGAAAAGCTCGCGCGATGCGCTGTTGAGGCCGATGACCCTTTCCGAACCGGCCTCGTAAAAGGTGCTGCCGTCTCCAGATCTGACGAAGTACCTGTATGTCAGGATTCTCTCTTCGAGATCAGATAACTTGATGTCGCATTTCCAGTAATTGTCAGGTGAATAGTTCATCGGAACGGCGCGTGCCGGATCACCGCCTCCTAATTCGGGAAGAGAGCCTGCGATGTAGAGGTTCTGTCCCCAGACGGTACGGAAGTTGATGGAAAAATGAAGGATCATCGTTTGGATTTTTTGCAAAATTATTGAAAAATCCTTAATTTTACAGAAATATCTATGACTATGAAGCGGTTTTTCTCACGATCGGATAATGCCCGGAGGGACATCCTGAGGGCGAACGTCATAGTTCTGCTTTTCGTTCTGGCACATGCCCTTGTGTGCCTTTTCCTTCATGATACCAAAGTCGGGGACGGGATATTTCTGACATGCCTTACGATAGGCATGGTATTCGCTCTGATCAAGTTCTATGGGGCTACGTTCGATGTGTTTCTCGGTCTGGCCTTTCTCGCATGTTTTGCCGGCTTTTACATAGGAACGGAGGGAGCGGGACTGTTGGAAAGATGGGTGCCCTCATGGGGAGTGTGGATCAATGTGATAGTCACTATGATCACTACCGGGCTGCTCGGAACGGTAGTCATCCTGTTGGTACACAAGAACTGGCATGTCGCGGGCAAGCAGTAACAATGACAGCCGGGTATCGGTCGTAGACCTCCTGGTAATCACTGTCGTCGTGCTCTTTACGAGGATAGTGATAGAGAAGGTGATGCCCATGTTCTATGAGAGTTTCGGCCTTTATTTCGGTGATTTTCTTTTTCAGACACTGTCCAACTATCCACTTACGTTAGGTGCGGTAGTCGTGGATTTCTTCTTAGTGCGGCTGTTGGTCAAAAAGTTTCCTTATGGCGGCAGGGCCATAGTCCGTTCGGCAGTGGAGCTCGGTATGATTGCCGTGATGGCGTTTATGGTGTCTGTCCTTATACGGGTGTGGCAGTATCCGTATGTGCTTGACGGTGTAAAATTTTTCGGGCGCCTTTTCCTATTTTCCTATGTGAGCAATTTTGTATTCAACGCTGTGGTGATTCTGACCGTCGACCTGGTTTTTTATTACCGTTGGTCGAACCGCAGGGCTGTGGCGGTGGAGGCAGAAAAACAGGCCCGCGCCAACTACCAGTATCAGCTGCTCAAGAGCGAGACCAACCCCCACTTCCTGTTCAACTGTCTCAATGTACTTCAATATCTGATACATGAGGACGCTGACCGGGCCAGTGATTATGCGGGGAAACTGGCAGGAGTGTACCGTTACTTCCTAAACTTGGAAAAGCATACTCTCGTGATGCTCGAAGAGGAACTGGAGTTCGTAAGCAGGTACTGTGACCTGCTTCGGGAGAGATTCGGCAGCAGTTTCGTGACCGATATAGGGATTGACCGGAAATATTACGGGACCCGCATCATCCCATGTACCCTCCAGATGATGGTGGAGAATGCCGTAAAGCACAATATCGTCAATTCTGCCAACGAACTCAGAATATCTGTCGGGGTGGAAAGAGGACGTATTGTCGTGCGGAACAATCTGAATCCTAAACGTATGGAGCCGGGGGCATCCACCGGTACCGGGCTTCAGAACATCAGCCGTCAGTACGAGATTCTTATCGGCCGGTGTGTCGAGGCGGAGAAGACTGACTCGGAATTTATAGTCCGCATACCTCTTATACGGTAGGTGCAGCGTCTATGCGCCTTCCAACCACTCCATGAAAGACTGCACTCTGTCGCGGGGAACGATGACCGGCTCTATGTTCTTCGGAGACAGGGTGACTTTGAGCCGGGAATTGAAGTATTTGGAGATGGTGTAGATGGAGGATATGCCGACAATGCATTTGCGGGATATCTTGTAGAACCTTGCAGGGTCAACTTCGCTCTCCACGGAGACTAAAGACTCGTCGGTCATGTGCTGCTTGCCGTCTCTGGTTACTATCCAGGTGGATTTGTCGTTGGAATAGAAGTAGGCGATATCGTTGACGTCAATAACTAATATCTGACTCCCTAACTTAATGGTAAAGTGATGCTTGAATGCGGTTCTCGCGTATGCAGTTACGCTCGGGGCTGTCTTGGGAGCAGCAGGATGCGCGGCTGTTACCCCGCATAACTGCAAGCACCTGTCTACAGATTTCTTGAAATCTTCTTCTTCGACGGGCTTCATCAGATAGTCGATGCACTTGGCCTTGAATGCGTCTAAGGCGTAGTCCGCATAAGCGGTGGTAATAATCACCGGGCAAGAGATGTCCGTCTGTCTGAATATCTCGAAACATTTGCCGTCTGACAGTTCGACGTCCATGAAAACAAGATCGGGAGAGTGGGTCCTGAGATACTTGACGGCCTCATCGACAGAGTCTATCGTTCCCGAAACTGTGAAGTCAGGGAAAAACTTGCCTATCAGCCTTTTGAGGATCTGCTGAGCTGGGATTTCGTCTTCTATTATCAGGACTTTCATACTCGGGCGCAAATGTAAGACTTATTTCCCATTTGTTAAAATAATGTTACAATTCGTCATTGAAATTTAACAGTCCGTCGGAAACTATAATGTTAGAAAGGTATATCGCTTTTAATTTTGAATCCACTTAAAACTACACAAAGCCTGTATGCAAAAAAGAAAAATGACTTTCTGGCAGATATTCAACATGAGTTTCGGATTTCTCGGAATTCAGTTCGGTCTCGCCCTGCAGAATGCCAATGTGAGCAGAATCCTGCAGTCATTCGGCGCCGATGTCGAACATCTGTCATATTTCTGGCTGGCAGCACCTCTTACAGGCATGATTGTCCAGCCGATTATAGGGCACTACAGCGACCGTACATGGTGCAGGCTCGGCAGGAGACGTCCCTACTTCCTGACCGGAGCCATTCTGGCCTCCCTGATGCTGTTCCTGATGCCTAACTCGCCTTCCCTTGCCGGCTTTCTGTCTCCTCTGCTGATAGGCGCCGGTATCCTTATGATTATGGATGCATCGATTAACGTGGCTATGGAGCCATTCCGTGCCTTAGTCGCCGACAAGCTGCCCTCGGAGCAGAGAACCCTCGGCTTCTCGATGCAGACTTTCCTTATCGGTATCGGCGCTGTCGTCGGTGCCGTGCTTCCTTTTGTACTGACCAACTGGTTCGGCATGTCCAACACCCCCGCCGAAGTCGGAGGCGTGGCACCGAACGTGAGAACGGCCTTCTACATCGGCTCGGCAGTTCTGCTGCTCTGCGTACTCTGGACCGTCATCAGCACCAGCGAATATCCTCCCGAGTCAGGTGAGGTCAAGAAAAAGGACGGGGGCTTCCTCGAGATTTTCAAGGACTTCGGCCGTATGCCGAAGACCATGGTGCAGCTCGGTGTAGTCCAGTTTTTCTCCTGGTTCGCCCTCTTCTCCATGTGGGTGTACATGACCCCAGCCGTAGCCGAGCACTGCTACAACACCGTGGACCGCACCTCGGTCGAGTTCGGCAATGCCGGTGACTGGGTCGGCGTCCTGCAGGGTATATATAATGGTGTGGCCGCGGTCTACGCCTTCCTCCTGCCCTGGATAGCCTCCAAGATAGGCCGTAAGACCACCCATTCCGTCTCTCTGCTGATGGGTGCCCTCGGTTTTGCCTCTTTCTTCATTTTCAAGAACCCGAACCTCCTGATCATATCCATGATAGGAGTCGGCATCGCCTGGGGCAGCATCCTGGCCATGCCGTACTCGATTCTCGCCGGATCCCTCCCGTCTGCCAAGATGGGAGTCTTCATGGGCATATTCAACTTCTTCATCACTATACCGCAGGTATGCAACGGCCTCCTCGGCGGCTTCATGGTCAATCATGTGTACGGCGGTCACACTATCTACGCCATGGTGTTCTCGGGCCTGTGCCTCCTGATAGCGGCGGTCTCCGTCATCTTCGTGGAGGACAAGGACGACCCGGTGCAGCTGCGGCTGTTTAGGCAGAAATAACAACTAAATAATATATTAAGTACAATTTTTAACATTTAACGTATGAAAAGATTGATGACAGCGTTAATCTCGATTACCATCCTCTCGCTCTCAAGCGCCTGGGCACAGTATACTGTGAAAGGCCGGATCGTAGATGCGATAGGACCCGTAATCGGAGCTGCAGTCCTCGAACAGGGGACCCTCAATGGTACGGAATCAGACATGGACGGTAATTTTACGCTCACCGTGCCCTCTGCTTCCTCGATGATCGAAATATCGCTCATCGGTTACAAGACTCTCGTATTCCAGGCAGACCAGGTGCCTGCTGTAATTGTCCTCGAGGATGACACAGAGATGCTCGAGGAAGTGGTGGTTATCGGTTACGGTACAGTGAAGAAGGAAGACCTGACCGGATCGGTGGCTACAGTCCGCGCAGATCAGCTCAACAAGGGTTCCGTGACATCTCCTGCCGAACTGCTGAAAGGTAAGTCCGCAGGTGTCGTTATTACAGAAGGTGACGGTGCTCCCGGTTCAGGATCCACTATCCGTATCCGAGGAGGCTCCTCCCTCAATGCCGAGAACTCTCCTCTGATCGTAATCGACGGTCTGCCCATAACCAATGAGGGTATCAGCGGTGTGGCTGACCAGCTCTCCTCCATCAACCCCAGTGATATCGAGACTTTCACAGTCCTCAAGGATGCTTCCGCAACAGCTATCTACGGCTCCCGCGCATCCAACGGTGTGATCATCATCACTACCAAGAAAGGAAGCAAACATGACTCTGCGGTGCCCCATGTGAGCGCGGATTATACTCTTTCCATCTCTCAGAACGCAAAGTATCTGGATGTAATGACAGGTGATGAGATGAGAGCAGCCATGCTGGCTTATACCGGAAGTGAGACATCTGAAGGCTATAGGGCCCTCGGCAATGCCAATACTGACTGGCAGAAGCAGATTTACCAGCTCGGTATGAGCCACGAGGCCAACGTAAGCCTCTCCGGCAACTTCAAGTTCGGAGATGCCGGCTACATGCCTTACCGTGTGTCCGGAGGCTATCTCAATGAGAAAGGTACGCTCAAGACCTCCAGCATGGAGAGAGGAACCGTCTCGCTGAATCTGACTCCTACCTTCTTCGATGATCACCTGACCATCTCCCTCAACGGTAAGGGAATGTTCCAGAACAACCGCTTCGCCAACACCGGAGCTATCTCCGCCGCTATCGAGTATGACCCTACACAACCCGTATACAGCGATCACGGTTTGGACGGATATCAGATGTGGGGCAATGTGATGGCAGACGGTACCTTCGAGCCGAATACCCAGGCTACCATCAACCCTTTAGCCGCCCTCTATCAGCGCAATGACGTGTCCAAGGCTTCCCGTTTCATCGGCAACGCCCAGTTCGACTATAAGATCCACGGCTTCGAGGACCTGAGACTGAACCTCAACCTCGGTATGGACTATTCCCACTCCAACGGTACTGTGACTGTTCCCTACGGCGCCGAGCAGTCCTATCACAACCAGACTCAGGCCGGCCGCGGTCTCTACAATCCCTACGACCAGACCAAGCAGGATATGACTCTCGAGGCCTACGCCGACTATACCAAAGAGATCAACAAGCACAACTTCGGTATCATGGCAGGTTACTCCTGGCAGCACTTCTACACTGAGAGCAACAGCATTTCCGAGACCCAGCCCGACCCTGTGGCCGGCAGCGTGGCCACTCTCTCAGAGTTCCACAACAAGAGCGAGTATTACCTCGTATCTTTCTTCGGCCGTGCGAACTACAGCTATGACAACCGCTACATGCTGACAGCTACTGTCCGCTGGGACGGAACCTCCCGCTTTACCAACAACAAGTGGGGCTTCTTCCCCTCTGTGGCATTCGGTTGGAACATCAAAGGCGAGAGCTTCCTGAAGAACGCTCAGTCTGTATCCGACCTCAAGCTCCGTCTGAGCTGGGGCCAGACCGGACAGCAGGATATAGGAGATGTTTACCAGTCCATTCCTACATATCAGACCAACTTGGTCGGCAGCTACTATATGTTCAACGGTCAGGTGATCGTACCTATCACACCCAACAGCTATAACGCCGACCTTAAGTGGGAGACAACCACCACCTACAACATCGGACTCGACTACGGTTTCTTCAATGACCGTCTGTTCGGTACATTGGACTTCTATTACAGGGAGACCACCGACCTGCTCAACTACACCCCTGTAGCAGCTGGTGCCAACCTGACCAACTACCTCTTCGCCAATATCGGTTCCCTGGTCAACAAGGGAGTCGAGTTCGAGATAACCGGTATTCCTGTGCAGACTCAGGACTGGAACTGGACCGTCGGCGCCAACTTCGCCTACAACCAGAACCGTATCACAAAGCTGACCACCAATGACGGTGAGGGCTACACCGGAGTAGCCACCGGAGGTATCAGCGGCGGTGTCGGCAACACGATTCAGAGACACATGGTCGGCTATCCTGCAAATACATTCTATGTATATCAGCAGCTTTATGACGAGAACGGCGCTCCCATTCCCGGTGCATATGTGGACCAGAACGGCGACGGTGTCATAGACGCTGATGACCTCTACTACCTCGGACAGGCCAGCCCCGTATGGACTCTCGGTTTCAATACCTCGGTATCCTGGAAGAACCTGACCCTTGCCATCGCCGGACACGGAAACCTCGGCAACATGGTCTACAACAACAATGCTTCCCGTCTGTCACTCCTTTCCGACCTGTGGACCAACTCCTTCGTGCGCAACTGTATGACAGCTGCTCCAGGCTGGGGCTTCAACAATGCCGCATATCTGTCTGACTACTGGGTAGAGGACGGTTCCTTCTTCAAGATTGACCGAATTACTCTCAGCTATCTCTTCGACTTAGGCAAGGGCGGCAGCCTCAACCTCTTCGGAACAGTTCAGAACGTGGCTACATTCACCAACTACTCGGGTATAGACCCTGAGGTATTCGGCGGTATCGACAACAATGTATATCCCCGTCCCCGTACCTATATCATCGGTCTTAAGTACAACTTCTAATATCAAGGAGATCTGAAATCATGAAACGAATCAATACAATACTTACAGCTATAGCGGTATCGGTAGCGGCTATGTTCTCCACCTCCTGCGTGCAGGACCTGAATGTTACTCCTATCGACCCCAATATCCAGACGCCTGACCAGGTACTCAACAGTATCGAGGCATACCAGCAGCTGCTGGCCAAATGCTACGGCGGTCTTTCTGTCAGCGCCTCCGAAGGTCCTGACTCTTCTCCCGATATCGACGGTATCGATGGTGGATACGGCCAGTATATGAGAGCCCTTTTCCATCTGCAGGAACTGCCTACAGACGAGGCCAGTGTGTGCTGGAATGACCAGACCATCAAGTCTCTCCACGGACTCAGCTGGACTACGTCCGATGTGTTCGTGACAGCCATGTTCTCCCGAATCTACTATCAGATCGGCCTCTGCAATGAGTTCATACGTCGCGGTCAGGCTGCTCCTGAGGAGTTTCAGGGTGAGGAGATGGACTATATGATAGCCCAGGCCAGGGCACTGAGAGCTCTCAGTTACTATCACGCTGTAGACCTCTTCGGCAACGTGCCTTTCGCTACCGAGGAAAACTCAGTAGGTGCTACTGGTCCAGAGCAGATTAAGCGTCCTGACCTCTATGCATGGCTTGTAGAGGAAATAGCCGGAGAAAACGGATTCCGTGAAGATCTTCTCCCTATCTCCCAGACCGAGTACGGCCGTGTAAGTCAGGAATTCGCAACAATGCTGCTGGCCAAGCTCTATCTGAACGCCGAAGTATTCACCGACGGACAGGTGTCGGCATGGGCAGAGTGTGCAGAAGAGAGTGCCAGGATAGTCAATACCATGTCTCTCAATAACGGCGAGAACGGTTATCAGTGGAATTTCTCTGCTGACAACAACCTCAGCCCTGAGATTATCTTTGCCGTGCAGAGCGATGCCACCAATATTCAGACCTACGGAAGCACCAACTTCGTCATCAAGGGTTCCATCGTCTCAGGAAATCCCACATGGCAGGGAGCGCTCGGAACAAATGACGGTTGGGGCGGTCTTGTGGTGACTCCTCAGTTCCTCGATCTCTTTGATGAAAGCGCAGACAAGCGCTTCCTCTTCACAGACGGTTCGGAGTTCGGAGAAGAGGCCCACTCGCGTGAGATTACTGACAACTCCAACTTCGCCTGCGGCTGGTGTCAGATGAAATTCACCAACCTCAAGCATGACGGGACCCCTGCTGACGGTCAGGGTTCTTATCCTGATACGGACTATCCCATCTTCAGGGCTGCCGACGCTTACCTGATGCTCGCCGAGGCACAGCTCCGTAACGGCGGCATTCAGCAGAACGGACTTGATGCATACAACGCAGTCCGCGAAAGAGCAGGCCTGTCACCTGTGTCTACTGTGACACTTGACGACATCATTGACGAGCGCGGACGTGAGCTCTACTGGGAGAATATGCGCCGTCAGGACCTTATCCGTTTCGGTCTGCTCACTACCTCAACATACCTCTGGGACTGGAAGGGCGGTTCATACGAAGGCAACGCCGTGGATGACCGCTACAACCTTTATCCTATCCCTACCACCGAGATTAACTCCAACAGCCAGCTGGAGCAGAACCCCGGTTACTAACAGACAACGCTAAATGACAAGAACGATATGAAAAAGTTTTTCTATATAATCGCGGCTGCCCTGATGTCCTCGCTTGCGCTGACGTCCTGTGCAGAGAAAGAAATCGTTACTTTCAATCCTGCAAACGCAGTACCTCCTGTGCTTGAGGCCCTTGCTGAGAGCTATGTCCTCGAAGACGGAGGTGCGTTCGCTACTCTTAATTTTTCGGCAGTAGAGTTCGGCGTCGCTACAGCGGCAAGATATACAGCCTATGCCGATATCAATGAGGATTTCTCTACAAAACAGGCTCTCGGAAATGTTACTGCCGCAACTGACGGTATCACAGTGGACGCCAAGACCCTTAACAACGCCCTTATTTCGCTCGAATGCCCTCACAGTGTGCCTGTGACCGTGTATTTCCGCGTAGAGGCCGAGATGATGGGTGAGTCTGCCCCTGTAGAGACTGTCGATGCCTTGATTTCCAATGTGGTGTCAACCACAGTCACTCCTTACAATGCCGAGAAGGTATATCCTTCGGTATATGTTATCGGTGCATTCTGCGGATGGGATCACGGCAACACGGCATTCCTCTTCAGCTATGCTGAGGATGACGAGAATTACATGGGAGTCGTGGACTTCGGAGCCGGCTGTACGGATTACGGCTTCAAGATTACCGGAGCAGCTAATTGGGACAACGGCAACTGGGGTTCCGGCAGCATGACTTCTTCCGACCCCGAGGCATCTTCAATCACTCTCTGGGATGACGGCGGCAGCGGCAACATTACCAACTACAGCTCGTTCCGCTACTACAACTTCCATTTCGTGAAGTCCTCTCTCACCCTGAACAAGGTCTTTGGCTTCAATCAGGTGGGCATCATCGGCCTTAATGGAGACTGGAACAACGATATCGTGATGACCCAGATAGTCCGTAACGGACAGTTCTATGCAGATATAGAAGTGTCTGCTGCTACAGAATTCAAGTTCAGGCTTGATGCAGCGTGGGGCAATGACTGGGGCGGAAGCATAGACGAACTGGCTAAAGGCGGCGGCAATATCGCGATCGAGCCCGGTAATTATAGGGTTTACCTCGATCTCAATAACTGGGGTGCTCCTACGGCACGGCTCAGTACTGCCGACTACGGTGCGCCTGTGGAGTAATTGACGGCAGCGACCTTAAAATATTGGAGGGGCGGGGACATGATGTGCCCGCCCTTTTTTAATTGTTCCTGAACAATGAAAAGATTGAATATATCCCTTGTCGTGCTGGTGCTCATGTGCGTCTGTGCCATCTCATGTGAGAAAGAGCCTTCCGTAGACGAAGAGTCTATGACAGGCAATGTAGTGGCGGATTCGCTCGAGTGGGACGGGACGAAGAATGCGGAGATTGCCTACCAGCTGCTGGTCTACTCCTTCGCGGATTCGGACGGAGACGGCATAGGCGATTTCCAGGGTATCATCGACAAACTCGACTATCTCGACTCGCTCGGAGTCACCGCTTTGTGGCTTTCCCCCATACATCCCGCCATGTCTTACCACGGGTATGATGTGGTGGACTATGCCGGAGTCAATCCGGATTTCGGCACGATGGAGGATTTCCGTGCCTTAGTCGCTGAGGCGCATGAGAGAGACATCAAGGTCTATATAGATTATGTGCTCAATCACAGCGGCAGCGACCATCCCTGGTTTTTAGACGCATGCGCCTCGGAGGACAGTCCGTACCGTGAATTCTATACATTCTCGGAAAACCCGGCAGCGGATATCGGGGCAGGCAGGATACCTATGATAGCCTCGGAAGGTGCTGGCGGATACGATTCGGGACAATGGTTTGTGGCCGGCAATGATGCGGCTGGTGTGATGGAATTTGTCCTCGACTGGTCGGATCCGACAGCTCCGGCAGTTACGGTGAGCCGCTCTGACTCTCCAGCGGATCCTGAGAATACCGCTCCTGCTTCCGACAACGACAAGTACCTCTATGCAGGTGACCCCGGGCAATACTGTAAATTCTATGATGACGGCGGCGGAATGTATTCTCTGACAGTGGAATTCAACTCACCATGGGGTTTCCTGATACGAACAGAGGGGACTGGCGACTGGACGCCCGGCACCAAATTCGGCGCGGGCAGCGCGGAAGATGCGGTAATCCAGTACGGTGTGCCGATGCCTCTCTTCTCTTCTGAGGACAATAATGCCGTGTGGGATATCCTCATGCCGGGTACGCTGTACTATCATTCGCACTTGTGGACTTCATGGTTTGCCGATTTCAACTACGGTCCTGCCGCACAGGCGGAGCAGTCACCTGCATTCAAGGAGCTTGTCCGGATAGGACAGGGCTGGATAGATGCCGGAGTGGACGGTATGCGCCTCGATGCTGTGAAGCATATCTATCACAGCGAGACCTCGGATGAGAATCCTACGTTCCTGGCGAAGTTCTATGATGCCATGAATGGATATTATCAGGGAAGTGAGCCGTTCTTCATGGTGGGAGAAGTACTTTCCGAGCACAATATCGTAGCTCCTTATTACAAGGGACTGCCGGCTGCTTTCGATTTCTCTTTCTGGTGGAGGCTCCGGGATGCTTTAAATTCCGGAACAGGGAACAATTTTGTCAAGACCATTATGTCCTATCAGGACGAGTACGCCGCTGTACGTCCGGACTATATCGAGGCTACAAAACTTTCCAACCACGATGAGAACCGTGCGGGCAGCGACCTCGGCGAGTCTGTGGAGAAGATGCGTTTGGCCGGAGCAGTGCTGCTTACAGCCGGCGGCCATCCCTTCATCTACTATGGCGAGGAACTGGGGTATACCGGAGTAAAGGACAATGGAGATGAGTATGTGCGTGTTCCCATGAACTGGGGGGACAGTTACAATACTAAGTTAGCCTCGTATGCCGGTAAGGCAGAGACAGCCCTGCCGGCGGCCTCTGTTCCCGAGCAGGCCGCTGACGTCTCATCCGTTTTCCGGGTGTACAGGGATTTTGCCCGTGCGCGTCATGCCTGTCCCGCTTTGGCCAATGGCCGCATGGTGCGTCACAGCATGTATAACGAGACTCTTGACGCTGTTCCTGCCCTTTGTGCGTGGATAATGGACTATGAGGGAGACCAAGCTTTGGTGCTGCATAATTTCAGCGGCGGGGAGATTAATTTCCTTCTGCATGACAACATTGACGGAACTGTAGCTGTACAGGGAGAAGTATCTGTAGACAGCAGCGGAGACCTGCCCCGCCTGACGATGGGCGGATGGTCCTCTGTAGTATTTGACCTTTAAATTATGAAAAAGTATTTTATCAGATCAATAATCATGTGTGCCGCAGCAGTTGTACTCGCGGCCTCATGTTCCTACAGGGTTGCACGCAACCCATTTTTCGACGAGGAGTCTGAACCGGCTATGCCGTGTATCGTGTCCTCGGATACTACGCTCGTGATTGTCCGGGACTTTTTCCCTAAGATAGGAAAGGTGGAGTCCCTTACATGTGACGATTATTCAGTAGTCCCGCTTTCTAAGACATGTATGGATACCGTATTGGTGGCAGTCAGGCCTGGTTCACGCTATATATCCACGCTCAATGTGACTTCCGGAGGGGAGAGAGGGGTGATCGTGCTCAAGCAGGAGAAGCAGAGGAGTGCCGGTACTCCCATAGTCTCCGCTGTGGGCAGCGGAATGGGCGGACGGGAGTTCACAGTCGAGGTGAAAAATACCCCGGCCAGTTACTTAATCCTGTGGCAGAATACCCTGCTCGACCGTAACTGTCTGTCTTACCGCAAAGACGGTGTGTTTACCATCCATGTTCCGTTCAATGCTATGGAGATGGAACGTTCCTATATCCGGATATACTCCCACAATGCGGCGGGTGCCGGCAGTGAAGTCATCGTTCCTGTCCAGAGGGGGCGGGTGATGCTTCCTGAGAGTAAGAAATTGTCTTAAACAATAAAACTGTATGAAAAAGAATCTGATAACAACCTTTGGCCTGTTCCTCCTGCTTACTGCATCTCTGCCTTTGACCGTAGGAGCGCAGCAGATGAGTTCTCCTTCGGGGAAATTGTCCCTGAATGTCGAATGTACAGGAGGGTCACTCTCCTATGCCTTGACTTACAATGGACTGCCTGTCATAATGCCCAGCCGCTTGGGCTTGGTGAGCGATGAGATTGACTTGGGCTCAGGGCTTGAGGTTACAGCTGTGGAGCGGGATACCGTAGACCGGAGCTGGACTCCGGTGTGGGGCGAGTTCGCTGAGGTCAGGGATTATTTTCACGAGATGGCACTGACAGTAGGGCAGCCGGCTACCGGTCGGACTTTCACTGTCCGTTTCCGTCTGTTCGATGACGGTCTTGGCTTCCGCTACGAAATACCGGAGCAGGACAATATCAACTATGTGTATCTGCGGGATGAGCTGACCGAGTTCAACCTTTCCGGGGACCATCTGGCCTACTGCATCCCCGGGGACTACGACACCAACGAGTTCGCCTATACGACATCCCGGATATCTGACCTGGAGGAGGAGATAGAGAAGCGGCTGTACCTGAAGACCTACGAGACTAAGGCCGAGGGCGGGCTGTCCGTACAGACTCCGCTGATGCTGCGGTCCGATGACGGGCTGTACATCAACATCCACGAGGCCGCGTTAGTGCACTATGCCGCCATGCTCCTCGATGTGGATGATGTGAATTTCCGGCTGAAGG
>ENA-OOXJ01000270-OOXJ01000270.1-human-gut-metagenome-genome-assembly--contig:-NODE-270-length-47029-cov-4.445033_pt1 | contig 47029 bp, 39 predicted proteins | sample MGYA00241587_ERZ501343 | MGnify/ENA primary metagenome ERZ501343 (study PRJEB25962, sample SAMEA2042918) | human gut metagenome | biome: human gut; feature: human-associated habitat; material: faeces... | reverse complement strand
GGGAGCTCCCCACGGGTCATCGTGTTTTTTATAGGTTTCAGGCTTCGATCTGCGTCTCCCGCCGGAGGATGCGGCAGACCATGAACAGGCAGTAGAACATCGCCAAACCCCATGCAAAGGGGTTGGAAAGGCAGATGCCCAGATACCCAAGGCCGGTCTTTACTGCCAGCACGCCGCCAAGGCTGCGGCCGATCAGCTCGCCCACGCCGGAAACAACCGCCAGCACGCTGTAACCAAGCCCCTGCAAGGTGTTGCGGAAGATCATCAGCAGGCCGTGGAAACAGAACAGCATACTCATGACGCTGAGGTACTGGATGGCACCCGCCGTGACGGCAGGGTCGGCATCGCCCAGCACCAGCCCCACCGCGTAGGGCTTGATGAAAAAGATCACGCCCCATGCCACGGCGCAGTAGAGCAGCTGCACCATGCAGCCGTCCTTGATGCCCTGCCGGATGCGGTCGGTGCGGCGGGCGCCGTGGTTCTGCCCCACATAGGTAGCCATGGCCATGCCTACGCTCTCCATGGGCAAGGTGAACATCTGGCGGATCTTTTCGCCTGCGGTCTGGGCTGCCACAGCGGTGCTGCCCAGCAGATTGATGGCGTCCTGCATGATGACTGCACCGATGGCCGAGACCGAGTATTCAAACCCCATGGGAAGGCCGATGTAGGCCAGCCGCCTGCAGTGCCCTGCCGAAAGCAGGGTGCGCGGCTGCCGGAAGGAAAGCCCCTCCAACTTTGCCGTGCGGGCAAAGAACCAGTAGGCGCACAGCCCGCCGCTGAGCAGCTGGCTGAGCACGGTGGCAATGGCGGCACCGTCCACCCCCATGCCCAGCGGCACGATGAAGAGATAGTCCAGCAGAATGTTCACCACGCTGGCGACCAGCAGGAAGTAAAAGGGGTGCCGGGAATCCCCCAGTGCCCGCAGCACGCTGGAAGCGTAGTTGTATAGCACCGTAGCCGGGATGCCCAGAAAGATGAGCCGGATGTAGAGCACCGCATCGGTGTACAGCTCCTCGGGCGTATGGATGAGCCGGAGCAGCGGCCCCGCCATCAGGGTGGTAAGCACCGTAAACACCACGCTCAGCACCAGACAGAGCAGTGCGCCGTTCAGCAGGTATTTTTGCAGCCCGTCCTTATCCTTTGCGCCAAAGGTCTCTGCCGCCGGGATGCCAAAGCCCACGCAGGCTCCCTGCACAAAGCCCAGAATAAGAAAGTTGAGGGAGTAGGTGGTGCCCACCGCGCCCAGTGCATCGGTGCCCAGACACCGCCCTACGATGACGGTATCCGCAAAGCTGTACAGCTGCTGGAACAAGGTGCCCAGCACCAGCGGCAACGCGAACCGCAGGATCTGGAACAGCGGCTTGCCCACCGTAAGGTCGGTGGTGCCGGAGCGCTTTTGAGAAGTAGCTGCCATAAAGAAAACTCCTTATTATGGTATTTTCTTCATTCTATCATGGACAGCCGCTTTTCCCAAAGTGGTTTTGTGACAGGAAGTTGTCTTTTTGTGATGGAAGTGCGGAAACCTCTGTTTTTACAGTTGCTTCTTCTGCGGCGGAAAGTTCCGGCTGTTTGTTTGCAGATTCATAAAGCCACTTTTGATGCAGCTCTTTGCGGGTCTACACTCATCCACCACATGGCCGTTTCTACTGCCAAAAAGAGAGGGCTGGACGGTGCCAGCCCTCTTGACAAGGAAAAACACAAGGCTCTTTATTATAATAAAGCTATAAGAACATAATAAAGGCAATTATTTGAAATTTTTGAAAAAACAGAAATCATTTTGATGATATGGGACGTTTTAATAGACAGGAAGGGGGTGAACCGTATCCAGACAGAATCATTGCTGCGGAAAGTGCAGAGCGGAGATACGGGTGCGCTGGACACTCTGATTGCGGCGTACTACCCACAAATTCTGAACTATTGCCGTTGGCATACAGCGGACGAGCAGCAGGCGCAGGATGCAGCACAGGAAACCTTTTTGAAAGCGGTGCGCTGGCTGGATTCCTGTGGTGGATTTCAGGGGGCATTCCGTCCCTTTCTGTACAAAATCGCAAAAAACATTTGCATCGATCTGAACCGTACTATGGAGCGGACGGAGGTATCGCTGGAGAGCTTGCCGGGCGAACCCGCCTATCAGGAAAGCGGCTTTGCTGCGGCAGAGGAGAAAGCAAACCTGCGAGCGCTGACGGCCCAGCTGGAGCCGGAACAGCGGGAACTGGTATTGCTGCGGTTCGCACAACAGCTTAAATTGCGGGAGATCGCGCAGATTACAGGTCTGCCCCTGCGCACAGTGCAGTCCCGCCTGCGTGCCGCATTGAAAACCTTGAAAATGCAATTGGAAAAGGAGGACTGGAGATGAATCGAGCCTTTGAAAAAGAACTGTCCAGAGCACTGGCGACAGAGCTTGACACAGCCGCACCGAAAACGCTGCTGCGCCGCTGCCGGGCGGAACATGTCGTAAAACAACGGAGTGATTGGCGCGATTTGCTGCACTGCCAGTTCAAATTGCTGGGCTGGAAGGTCTGGGCGCTGGAAGCAATGGCGGCACTGGCGTTGTACAGTGTGGGCCGGGAACTTGCCCTGTGGGAGAAGGCATGGACATTACGCAATGCACTGTTTGGTCTGAGCACACTTGCCATGCTGACAGCCCTGCTCGGCCTGCCGTTTTTATACCGGGCAAGTCAATATAAGATGCTTGAACTGGAACAGGCCACATATGCAGGAATCGGTCGTCCACTGGTGATGCGGTTTTTGCTGCTGCTGGCGGGGGAAACGATCCTGCTGGGAGTGCTGGTACTCAATGTGCGGGCAGCCGTGCCATGGAGCATCGGGCAACTGCTGGCGGTGCTGACCGTGCCATTCCTGACCGCAAACAATGAGCTGCTTCTGCTGCTGCGCTGGGTGCGCCCGGAATGGATGATGACCGGGGCTGTACCGCTGTTTGCAGGGCAGCTGTGTTTGCTGCGGTTCGTGCAATTATCGGAACTGCCGAAAGGTCTGCCACTGGCGGCGGGCGTGCTGGTGCTCTGTATGGTGTTGCAGTGCATCCGGCTTGCCGCCCGGTCAGAATATATTGCAGAAGGCTGAAAGGAGCAAGTCATGGAACTGAAAATTCAGAATATTACAAAGCGATACCGGGATAAAACGGCGGTGGACGATGTGTCCATCACTCTCACGCCGGGTGTGTGGGGACTGCTGGGGGCGAATGGTGCAGGCAAAACAACCTTAATGCGGATGCTGGCGGGCATTCTGCGGCCCAGCAGTGGCCGGATTTTGTGCGATGGGGTGGAGATTGGGACGCTTGGTGCGGCCTACCGGGAAAAGCTGGGGTATCTGCCGCAGGAATTCGGGTTTTACCCGGAATTCACGGTGCAGGACTATCTGGAATATATGGCGGCACTCAAGGGTCTGCCGCGCACAGAGGCTGCCCGGCAGATCGACGCACTGCTGGAGCGGGTAAGCCTCACTGAGGTGCGCCGCAAAAAGATCATAAAGCTTTCCGGCGGTATGAAGCGCCGGGTTGGCATCGCACAGGCACTGCTCAACGACCCGGAAATTTTAATTCTAGATGAGCCCACGGCAGGGCTGGACCCCGGAGAACGGGTGCGCTTCCGCAATCTGCTGTCGGAGTTTGCACAGGAACGGATCGTTCTCATTTCAACGCATATCGTTTCGGATGTGGAATACATTGCGGCCGAAAATGCCGTGATGAAGGCTGGCAAAATCATTGCACAGGGCACCACCGAAGGGCTGGTAAAGCAGATCGAAGCCAAAGTCTGGCAGGGGAACATCCCGATGGAACAGCTTGCCCGGTGGGAATACCGGCTGCAGGTGGTGAACCTGCGCAACGAGCCGGACGGAACGGTAACATTGCGGTATCTGGCGGATGCACCGCAGCTGCCGGACAGCGTCCCGGCACAGCCCAGACTGGAAGATCTGTATCTGTGGCTGTTCCCGGAGGAAATGGAGGAAGCAAAATGAACCTGTATCGTTTGGAATTGAAACGTGTGTGCAAAACTCGTATGACAGCTATTCTGCTGGCCATTGCACTGGTGCTGGCCGTGGTCATGGCATATCTGCCGGTGACCTTTATCGGCTGGACGGAACTGGATGCCAGCGGAAACGAAGTGCGTTACACGGGTCTGAAAGCAATCAGGAAACGGCAGGAGCAGCAGGTATCCGGTACCATCACGCCGGATGTCATGCAGGAAGCACTGGAAGCCTATCAGCGGGTGTACCGGCAGTATGATGCAAGCTCCATCAACGATATCCCGGACGAGGTATTTTATAAAGAACTTGCCCGGTATCGGCCTCTTGTGAACAACGCAAAGGAAGCCTTTGCCGACCCGAAAACCGGCATGGCACCGGGCGTGATGGGGCTGACCGCAGAGGATATGCAGAACTTTTACAGCCAGCTCCCCAAACGGCTGAAATCGGTGATCTGGCTGGAACAAAGCGGAAAGCCCGGCTATGAGCAGGCGCAGGCCATTGCACAGAAAAAGTTCGATGCTGTACAAAAACCGTTCACCTATTCATTTGGGGTCAGTTCAGACGCAATGGATTACCAGACCCTGTTGAGCTTGCTGCTCACCCTGCTGTGCGCGGTGATTGCGGCCCCGGTGTTTGCATCGGATGCACAGACCGGGGCGCAGGACATCCAACTGTGCACAAAAAACGGCGGTCTGCGGCTAGCAGCGGCAAAGCTGGCGGCGGCGTTTAGTATCACAGGGGCGGCGTATCTGCTCTGCGGCGTGGTGTGGATCCTGGTCACGAATGCTCTGTTTGGCTGGGAAAGTACCCAAACTTCCGTGCAATGGTTGTTTTCTGTGACCAGCCTGCTGCCGTATACCGTTGGCCAGATGGAGTGGGTCATGCTGGTGGCAAACTTCCTGATCTTCTTTGCGGAGGTGGCCTTTGTGCTGATGGCATCCGTATGGGCCAAGAACAACCTGACCGCTTTGTCTGTGGCGCTGATCAGTGTGGTGGCACCGCTGATTGTTTATATGATCGTGCCGGGCTCCTTTGGAGAATGGCTGTCCACCCTGATTCCGGCAGGGGGCATTGGGCTTTCCAATGCATTGCTGTATAAAATGATCAGCTTTGATTTTCTCTATGCAGGCGGGCATGCCTTCTTTCAGGCAGATGTACTGCTGGCATCGGCACCGATCAAGATCGTTCTGCTCGTTGGATTTGCAGCATGGGGGTATCTGCGAAAGACCAAGGTGGCTTAAAAGGAAACGCTACTGAAAAAAGTTCATCGGATGCATAGAAAACTGCATCGGATAAACTTTTGTGTCCTAAGCTCCCTGCTATGAATCATGGTTGTTGATGTACATTTGATGCGTGGTCTAAACAGGCAAGATTGCAGCTGCTGTTTTGGGCTCGAACCCGACCGTTTTCCCGGCTTTGCATAAAAATCCGATCCCTGTTTTAAGGGGCTGATTTTGGCTCTGCACATTTTTGCACACTTTTTGCACACCGGAACGGCTGGATAACGGATGCAAGATGGAATGGCGGATGTAAAGAATGCAGCGGATGCAAAGCACAAATTTACGGCGAAACGATAAAAGTAACGAATTTGCGCAATTCTGAAAATTGACGATTGTTGCACATCGACTTTTCTTAATTAAAGCTTATCGCATTTGTAACATTCTTTCCACAACTTTCTCGTATTATTTTTCAATAATAATCACAAAGGCAGGCACACCATGTTTCCACAGTGTACCTGCCTTTTTCGTCTTTACGGGTTCAGTGTACCTACTACACCAATCCACCTATTCACTTGTTACACCACACCGCTTTGTAAGGCTCCTTTTCGGGAAAACGTCCCAAAATTGGTGTAGTTGTGGTGTAGTACCGCAGATGTTGCTTGAATATCGTTCTGAAATTCATCGTATCTGCGTTTTAATTTTGTATTTTACTGCTCAATCGGCTTCATCGTGGGGATGTCATCGACGAGCAGTTATAAGCCTTTATTTCTTGATACTACTCTACACCGCAAGGGTTGAATTTTGCCATTCCATTTACATCTCTACACAAGCCTTTATTCGAACGGTATCGTTTGGCGTATGAATTGGCGTAAATGGCGTATGGCGTATTTGGCGTATGCTTTATTTTATTCTTCAGGGTCTTTCCACTGTGCGAACTGATGGTCAAGATTTTCAAATTCAGACTTACGCGGTTCCTTGGTCACATCCGCATAGATGTTCAAGGTCGTGGAGATATCCGAATGTCCCAGCGCATCCTGAATCACCTTGATGTTCACGCCCGCTTCGCACATCCGGGTCGTGAAGGTATGCCGCAGGGTGTGGCAGCTGAAACGCGGCAGGAGTACGGTGCTGTTCGGATTCTTCGCCAGCACTTCATCGTTGCAGTCCCGGATGATGCGCCGGATGGCCTTGTTCAGCGTTCCCTGATGCTGGCACTCACCAAAGCGGTTGACAAAGATAAAGTCCGTGTAACCGTCCACCGTTACCGTGCAGCGGATCTCTGCTTCTTCCTGATAGGCACGTTCCTTTTCAAAGGCTTCTTTCACGAAGTCCATCATCGGAACAGTGCGGACACCAGCCTTTGTTTTGGGCGAGTGGCAGTTGAAGTAGCAGCCTTTCCTGCCGCCGTTGTTCTCACGGTGGTCGTAGTTGACCAGCGTATGATTGACGGAGATCGTGCCTTCCTCTAAATCCACATCGCACCAGCGCAGACCAGTAGCTTCTCCTACGTGCAAGCCCGTTCCCAGCATGACCGCGAAAATCGGATACCAGTGCTGGTACTTCGGCGTTTTGGAGAGGTAGGACAGCAACAGATTCTGCTCTGCTACGGTCAGTGCCTTACGGCGGTTGGTTTCAAACTGGTGTGCCTTTTTCAGCTCCCGCAGAACATTGTCCGAGGGATTGCTCCGCAGATAGCAGTCATCCACCGCCATGTCCAACACCTGATGCAAAACCGTGTGTACGCTGTCAATCGTAGAGATCTGCAAGCCTCGCTCGTCTGCCAGCGTGTTGTAGAACTGCTTCACATCCGACTTTTTGAGCGCAGACACCTTCGATTTGCCGAAATCCGGCTCCACGAACTGCCGATAAAGGTACAGATAGTTCTGAAAAGTGTTGTCCTTCAGGCCGCGCTTGACCTTTGCCCACAGGGTGAACACATCGTTCAGGGTGACGTACCGTGCTTCTGCCTTGATGCCTTCCAGCGAATCTCGCTGAATGTCGTTTTCCTTTTCCCGAAGCTCCTCCAAGGTCGCGGCATAAATAGAATGTCGCTTGCCATCCGGGGAAGTCCAACGGAAATCGTACTTGCCATCTTTGCGCTGGGATTCGCCCTTGCGGAGAACCACACGCGCCTTGTCCTTGCGTTTCGTATTCTGATTTGTTGCCATGAGCGTTGCTCCTTTCTACATTGCGGTACAGAAAAGAGCGTTGTTCTGTGTTCAGAGTACCACAGATACGCCATTCTCTGCAAGACGTTTTGAAAAATATCCGGGACATTTTCAAAGCGAGTACATTCGCTCCGTATATTCATCCAGCTTGCGCCGCTTGATGAGCCGCTTAGAACCCACCCAAAGCACGAATTGGCATTGCTCATGGTCGGACAACGACCGAAGTTTATTGATTCCAATGCCGGAATAAGCTGCGGCTTCTTCCAATGTCAAATTGCTCTTTTCCCAAATCGGGATTTCTTTCATAGGCAGACCTTATAGCCGGATGCAATATTGCATATCCAGCAGTTCTTTTTCAAGTATCTATCTCGGATTATCCAATCAATGCTTTCAGCCGTTCCAGCTTTTCTTGTGCGTTTTCTCTCCGTAAGCTGACACCAATACAGGAGATGGGAACGCACATCTCCAACAGGCGGTCATAGATGCGGGCATGGGCGATATCCTGCGGATGCCGGATCTCATCCAGTGTCAGATTGGTGGTGACGATCAGGGGCTTCCGGCTGCGGTAGTGACTGTCTACAATGTTGTAGATCTGTTCCAGTGCGTACTCGGTGCCACGCTCCATACCGAAATCATCAATGATTAGAAGTGGATAGCGGCACAACCTGTCTACGACCTCATTCCGCCCGGAGAAGCTGTTGTTCAGTTCGTTCAGGATGTGTGCGAAGTTCGTCATGCACACAGGCACTTCCTGCTCCATCAGAGCGTTTGCAATGCACCCGGCAAGGAAACTCTTGCCTGTGCCAACACCGCCCCAGAGCAGCAGCCCAATGTTCTCTGAGTGCATGGTCTGCCACTGCTCCACATAGCGGTGTGCATGGCGAATCTGTGGGCTGCGCCCATTGTCGTTTGCAAATGTCCAATCCAGCATCGCAGAATCCGAAAAGCCGTCTGCTTTCAGCCGCCGCACAAGGTCGAGGTGCTTCTGCTCCTTAACAGTTGCCTCCTGCCGTTCCCGTTCGGCTTTGTGACAGGCACATTCTACCGGATGCTTGTTCTTTCCCATCAGGACAAGACCTTTGGGAAAGAAGGCTTCCTTGGGCGTTTGGCACTTGCCGCAATAAAGCAGACCGTTGTCTCCGTGATAGTCCGCTGCGTTTCTGGGCATACTGGAAACGGGGGGGTCCAAAATTTTCTCAATCGTCTTTATAGGCTTTCTCCTTCCGCAAAGGTGTAGTCCGGGATACCAGGTGTTGTCTTTTTCTCTGTCTTCTGCCGCTTTGCCCAGATACGCAGCGTTGCAGCATGGTCGGCGTACTTCCTTCCGGTGGACTGGATATAGGCGGATAGCTGCTCGATCAGACCATCCAGCCCTGCAAAGTCAGCCTTGAGCCGTTTATACTCCTTTTCCGTCAGAAAGACATTCTGGTATTCTCCCAATGAGAGATGAGTACGGTTTGCTCTTATCAGGTGGTTATCTTTCAGGTTGTTCTTATTACGTTGGTTAGGTGTGCATTTTTGCGCAACCATACTGTGCGTTTCTGCACAATCAGACTGCGCACTGGTGCATACTGTGACTGCGCAATTCTGCACAGTATGCGGAACTTTAAGCAGAATATGGCTGGGTTTGGAAAATCCGCTGCGCACCCGCTCGGCAAGTTCCGCTTTTTCCAGTTCAGCAAAAGAGCGTGTCACACTGGAAACGCAGCACCCCAAATCTTTCGCCAGATTGGAAAGCGGATAGATCACATAAATACGCCCCTGATTGTCCACCCAGTTATTTTTCTGCGAGAGAGTGGCACGGTCGAGCAGGAGCGTGTAGAGCAGCTTTGACGTGTGGCTCAGGTCAGCGTCGAGAAGAAACCGGGCATAGGGCAGATACTGCGGCAGTGGCATATTGGCTTTCAAGTAGTCTGAAATAATCTTCACCTCCAATTCTTACGTTCTATCATGGTGCTTTAGGGGGCTGAGAATTGTAAGCGCAAGATTCGCCCGTGTCGCCTCAAAACTCACTTTCGTAATTTTGGCCGACGGCGAACTTGCTGGAGATTTCACTCCCCAGTCCCTCGATGAAATCTGAAAATCTGCAATTTTCAGATTTTGGCTCCCCATAAAAATGGTGAGCAGCCGAGATGTAGGGCATCATCGGGGACGTGTGGGACTGCATCCCACACCCTGCACCGAACAACCATTCAACAGAGATTTGCGAATCCCTGCTGTCTGCTTGTCCGTTTTTTTGCTGTCGGTCTCTCCGCAAGCTATTCCTGCCCGATTCACTCCGGCGTTCTGGCTTTCCTTGGTGCGCTCTTGTCCTGGCGGCACTTCACCGGAAAGTTATATTGGCTTGCAGCCGACGATTCTGTTGTCAAGGAACACTGGTTTTCAATCTTAGAATTGGAGAAAGCCCGTTTCGCAAGGTACTTTCAAAATCTTTACAGATTTTTTGCTGTCTCACAAATAGGAATCCGCAAGGGCAGTTTCATATACAATTTTTTGAAATTTTCAAAATTTCATCCACCCACGAGGCGGGAGCATTGTGGCTGCGAGATGAATTTTCATCAAGCCAACCATCAGAAACGGACGGTTCTGTATGAGGGCATGGGGAGCAGAATCCCCATCAAGATGCCCGGTATGAAAAGCCCAAATGGGATTTTGAGTTACTCCGGGCGAATCTTGCCCTGATAAATGTGCAGGCAGTGATCTTCGGAGAAGTCAGCGTTAGCATTGAGATTGATGGTTTCCATCACTGTTCAAGCGGTCTTTTACGGTCTGAAGATACCGGCTGGCGCGGTCGATAAACACCAGCAGTTTCTCATTGTTCTTTGGTTCGGTAAGAATATCGGGGTATTCACGAAAACACATTTCCCACCGCCGCACAAAATCCTCCTGTGCGCCCTGAATCTCACACATCATGGCTTCGCCATCTGCCAAACGGCGAGGCGAATAGATACTCTTGACGACATCCTTGAGATTCTGTTTTTCTTCCTTGTTGAGTCCTTTCTTATGCCCCTGAATGTCTTGCTTGAAGGTCGTTATAAACTCATTGCCCTTTGAAGGCGAAGAATAAGAATCCGTGATACTGGAATTCCGTTCGGCTTTAGGCTTACGCAACTCTGCCACAACTTCGGGACGCTTTTTCTTTGGAATCTTTGCAATCGAGGAAATTTCACGGTCAGTTGCACGAATCTTTCCGCTCAGGATTTCTTCTTGCACACCGGGTACTGCTTCCTCCGCCGCTTCCACACCTTTTGCAAATTGTTCTGCACGGTAAACATAACTTTCAGATGTTCCATTCTCTGCTGCAACTTTTGAACGCGAACCATGCTTTTGGTGGTTTGGTTCATTTTGAACCAGACCACTTTCGGGTGCCAAGGTGTACTGATTGCCGTGAAACGATTTGATTTGCTTTTCCGCTTCTGCCTGCTTTCCAATCAGGAACTTTTTCTGCTCTGGGGTCAGATTACGCCGACCCAGCTGATTCTTGCAGATCCATGCCAGTGCTTCATAACGGTTAGAAAATTTTCTCTCGATGACTTCAAACGGAATAAATGGATATTTTTGAAGGACTTGATAGCGCGTGTGTCCGTCAACAATGTAGCCGTTCCAAGTGATGATCGGATTCAGCACACGCTCTTCCTTGAGGATGTTCATTTCCAGTTGGTGTTTTTCTTCAAATGTTGGAGGATTGATCTGACGCTGGAACTCCGGGTCAATTTTGAGTTGGCTCAGTTTTGTCATAGGCAAATCATCCTTTCTGAAATGAAATAGAATATCATTATTCTTACGCCGTTCTCTCTGCATGGTGTTCCTGCCCCTTTCCAGCGGCGTTTTCCGGCTCACCCTTGCGGGGTCTTCGCCGGGTATTCCATGCAGACGGTCATGCGGTTTTCAAGGTCCATGGAATAAGTATACAGTATCCTTTGGCTACTGAACAGGAAGTATTCGTTCCGGTTTTGAGGCCTTTTTTCGGCTTTTATGGGCAAAAACCGGAAGCTTTAGTTCCGGCTAACCACTGGATCGCTTTTATCATAGCAGAAATCTCGTTGAATTTTCAGGAGGTCGCACCTCCGGTTTAGACACAAAAAACCGGAGGTATCGCCTCCGCTTTTGCGTGCAACTTGCTTTAGCTGCGTGCATTTCGTTTTGCACAAAAATAACCGTCCGCTTCAAGTTAAACTTGAAAACGGACGGTCTGGCTTGCAAAATAATCTTCAAAATTGGAGGGCAGTTTGAGAGGCTTCATAGTACCCGCAAGCAGTGCAGACGTATATACATCTGCTTATTTTGCGTTGCAAAATACTTGTTGGGAACACCCAAACCCGTGAACTGCATCCGTTGGATGCCGGCCGCCTTTCCTGATTCAACACGATTCTTCGCACTCAGAGAGTGGACGATTCCTCCGGGTGTTCCAGTTCATAGGCTTCCTGCGCAGGAGCAGTCAGATCCCACAGGGCACTGTATACTTCCCGATAATGCGGTGGGAACGAATTGGTCCCATATGCCGAGATCGTAGAGCCATCTGTAAATTCAACGTAGAAACCGAAGCTTTCACCATCCAGCACCGCACGGTTGCTGCCTTTGAAACCGTTCCAGCTGCCGACATCGTAGGTCTCAAGAAGTTCTCTGGCCTCTTGCAGGACCGATGCATCTGTAGGATACACAGAATCCGGCTCCTCACCGTCCCAGAGTTCCAGCACGATCTCTGCACCTTGATCGGTACGGTGGATGATCCGGTTGGTGATTGCAGCGCGTGCCATCCCTTGTTGCGAAAAGCTGATCTTCTGCACCTCAGTGATGGGAACTGAAGATGCTTTGGGCGTTCTGGTGCACCCCGGCATCGCAAGTGTTATTCCCAGCAGCGAAGCGAGAAATGCCATTTTCCACTGCCTCCGTAAGGATCGTTTCATAGGATCCGCCCTTTCCTGTTATGGTGTTACGGTGATCCGGCCATCCAGCCAGTGATCCAGCCACTCGTACTCCTGAAAGTATTCTATAAGCACATCCTGACAGGAGGTTGCAATGGTACGGGGCTTTTGCAGGCGGGCGATTTCCCCCCGAGTGACATCGAAGAAGCTGGTGATGTTTTGGAAGTGGAAATTCTGCATCCCGACGGTGAAAATTCTCTCGTCTGTTACTTCCTCACCCTTGTAGGTCAGCGACTCAAAATCATGGTTGCTGCGGCTGTACCGCAGGCGGAGCGCTGCCGGGATCTGGTAAAACTCAGTGTGGCCCGCGAAAGATTCTTCCCGCAGCATAAAACGCAGCATATGCCGCAGCTGTCTGCCGGTGACCTTGAACAGATACACGCCGTCATCGTAGGGGAACGCCTCGGTCAGGTTTCTGTAGGTCACAACAGGTCCCAGCCTTTCGGCCCGGATGCTGCCGGAACCCAGCAGCATGACATCCACGCCAAGGCTCTGGGTAAAGATATCGGCCAGCAGGTCGCCCAGCTCCGTTTCCTGATTGCGCTCCGGGTGGGTCAGTTCCCGGCGGAACCGCGCCACGATGTGATTATACTTTTCATCTACCTGACAGGAGAATTGTGCAATGACCTGTTCCATCACCGGGTTCCGAGGACAGTTTTTGTCGATGATGGGAACGGACTTCCATGTATAGGAGTCGATGCAGTTGTTGTCGGTGTCCACTACGATGTCGAACCGGCCAATCTGATCCGTCCCGGTCCCGGCCTGTGTAATTACAATGCCGTTTTCTTCCCATGCCTGTTCCAAAAAGGTGTGGGAATGCCCGCCGATGATGAGGTCCACACCCCAGGCCGGGTCCAGCTGGCTGGCAAGCCGCCGATCCTCTTCAAAGCCGATGTGAGTGAGCAGGACCGTAAAATCAATGTCGATGCTGTTGTGGGCGTTGCAGATCTTGCCCACCTCCACCGCTGCGGCTGCCGTATCTACAAAGGAGCCGATGAGGGATTCGGATTTTGTCTGGTTGATCACGTCTTGTGTGATGATGCCGATGAAAAGGATGTTCATCCCATCTATCTGTAAAATCTTATACGGCGTGAACAGCCGCGTCTGGGTGTGCTTGATGTAGAGGTTGGCGTTGATGATGGGGAATCGCGCCAGCTTTTCGATAAAAAGCAGATGCGCGACACCGTAATCCACCTCATGGTTGCCGATGGTGACGATATCCGGGGCGAGGGCGTTCACGATCTCGATCGTGGAAAGCCCCTTGTATTCCGAATCGATGACCGAGCCGCGGAACATATCGCCTGCAATGGCATAGAGAACATTTTTTCTTCGCTGCGCACCTTTTCCACATAGCCCGAAAGCATCGACACGCCGCCTACCAGTTTGTCATCCAGCTGTTCGGCCAGAAAATCGCCGTGCATATCGTTGGAGTGCAGGATGGTGATCTTTTTTGTGTGTTTCATCATATCATTCCTCCATGGTCCGGGATCCGACTCAGACTGTCTCAGCTCTCAGGATCCAGAAGCAGCGTTCCGGAAGTCAGGCCGGACAGAAGCGGGTCGCCATCCAGATGGGTCACTTCCAGCCGACCGTCCGACCGGCGCGTGACCTCGAAAATACCTGACAGATCTGCTGCGCCATCGGTTCGGCTGTAAAGGGTAAATTTGATCTGCCGGGGCGTATCCCATGCACCGCCTTCGCCGTCCAGAATCAGCCAGCTGCCGCTGTACTCTGCAATCGGCGCACGGTTGCCCGGGCCATAGCTGTAATAAAGCTCGTTGCCGGACCTTTCAAAAAGCAGGTTCAGGCTGAGTGCCTGCCCGTCTTCGCCCCGGGCCAACGCAGACCATCAACCCTCAAAAGGCTCTTTTTCGTATCTCGTCAGGTCCCATACGCCGCCACCGAGGTTCCACGGGGTGTTCACCGTGCCGTCCTGAAGGGAAAGGCAGGGGTTCCAGTCCAGAACATCTCCCTGCCGGGTCGTGATGACGACTTCGGTGCTGGGGATGATATCACTGACATTGCAGAAAAGCAGGATGGGGTCTGCCTCGTCGCTGCGGTAGAGCACCTGCCCGGTCTCGCCCACAAAGCCGTTGCCCTCATTGCACACCCATTCATTGACGGCCAGCGTGGCACCGTAGGCCGGGACAATGCAGTAAAGTTCGTACCCGCCATCCGGGGCAGAGACATATCGGCTTTCCGGGATCTCTTTCACATAGCCGCACTGGGAGAGATCTGCATTTTCCAGAATTTCCCCGATGCTGCTGCCGCCGCCCAGAAAGACCACGGCACAGGCAAAGTTCTGCTCCAAGGCCATGTTCCGGAGCGTTTCCAGCGTCCAGCCGCCGCTCGCGCCTTTGCGGGCAGCGCCGCCGAGGCCAAAACGAACTCGCTGTATCAGGATACGGAAAGTAACTTCTGAACTGAAATAAGAGCCGGTTTGTGACACTTACATTTCGCAGACCGACAAGATGCTTCAGGCGGACAACATCTGTTCCAATGCAGTGTCAAATTGTATCCACGCATTGATCGAATTCACTTTCTGCGCCTGTCTGGCCGCCTGAAGGCTGAATTTCCACCCGGCAAGCACCAGGCCAAGCAGTGCAATGCTGACGGCTGTAAGGCAAAAATATTTTTTAAACAGTTTCAGGATCTTCATCGTATGGTTCCTCCATGTATTCATCTGTATGTACGCCTTCCATCGAAACAGGAGCATGATACGCACTGTACCGCTGTCGGACCTGTTGCTGAAGTTCGTTTGTGGACGAATCCGGGAGCACCCATTCATCGGGTTCGTGTTCCAGGATGAACCGGATCGTGCGGGAATCAACTGTCGTTGTAAAGACTGTGAATGACTTTTCCGGCAGAGCGTATTCATCGGCAGTACACGAAAGCTCACCTTCTTTGCCTGAAACAAGAACCGGTTCGTCAAACAGATAGTCCGTAGTGCAGGGGGTGCCATCTGGATTGTGGACCTGACAATGCAACTGATCGCCTGCGTCAAGAAGTGTTTCAGCTGGAACGAACGTATCTTCCAGATGCTGGTGTCTGGAAATCTGGATGTTCTCCCATGCACCCCACAGTATGAGGGCAAAGACCGACAGATCCAGCAGGCTGTTCCTGCCGAGAAAAGGCAGAGTGACCGGCCAGGGAGCGCCAAAACCGTACAACATCCCGCACACAGCACGGTAAGAAAGCATCCCTGCTGCGGTAGCGTATACAGACCATTCTTTATGGACGCGGGCATTCCGGAAGTCAACCAGCTTTACAAGCACCCAGATGAAGCCAACCAGAACCAGAGTCAGGCCGATCACGGCAGCCCAGCCGCCATAGTACAGAAGCTGCAGCACGGGTGTGCGATTGTCTGCCAGCCAGTAATGTGCATCAGCAGAAACTTTCAAAAAGTCCGATGTACCAAAGAACGCGGCATGCGTTGCGATTTCACGGACCGCTACTTTCAGTGCCTCCCAGTTACTGGAGAGCATACAGATGGTATCACCCTCCACCGGAAGCTTCAGCTGCAGGGGCAGGCATAGCGTTCGGATAATTGCATACAGCCCAACATGCAGGATGGATTTTTCGGCATATTCGGTTGGTACATATTTCCACACTGCAACAGCCAGTGTGAACGTATTGAGGAGCAGAAGATCGAACTGCCAGATATTCGGCATTGCCTGAAAAAACAGAAGTTCTTCAAGCGTCATGACAAAAAGCGAGGTGAAACCGTTTTGCTGGGCATCTCGACTGAAGTCCTCATGTTTCATCGCCCGCAGAATGGCATCTACCTGGATCGGGAACCAGATGATGACCCAAAAATCGTAGATATATCGTTTGGGGAATGTGAAGCTTCCGAGCACGACACTGGAATACGAGAAAAAGGAAACGTTGCCTTGGCCCCCAATCTCGCAAAAAAGCAGAGCCATCATGGCAATCGCGCCCCATGCCGCATCCTGCGCACAGTCCGCTGTGCTGTATGTAGACTGCCACACGGCTGGCCGGAACATCACAAGTGTATTTAACAGGGTTGCAAGGCTGATGGCCGGGATAATTTCTATGAGGAACGAAAAATCTCCATAACTGTCGCTGAAACTGTTCTGATGAATGAAAGTGTTCAGCCAGATCAGACCCAGGACCAGTGTGCTGCCGATGACCATCGGCAGGATTTGTTTGCTTGATCGTTTGATTCCTGTCATAAGGATCCTCCTTTTTTATTCTTCAAAAAGCTGTGCCAACAGATCTGGCTCCTCGGCCGAAACGCTGCCAACGAACGATTTTTCTGATGGAACACGGATGAAGATTTCCTGCAAAAACGCAGTGTGCCGGCGGTTTGCATCATCATTTTCCGGATTTGCTTTCTGCCCGGAACGGACTCTCTGCCGAAGTCTGAATTCTTTTGCGACACGTTTCTCGTATTCCCGGAGGACATTCTGATATTCCGCGTTCGCAAACGTATTGTAACGCTGTCCGTAATGCGGTTTGGAACCGTGCCGGAACAGGATCTGGCTGCCAATGGGCATCTCCAGAATATCCTTCAGCGGAACATTGGCGCGGACACTGATATTCTGTGCGGTTGCCAGGTCGTTACTGCCCATGTAGACATAGGTATCACAATTGTTTCTGATCGTAGTTGCCGGGCCATCTCCGTAAAGAGAAGCCAGCTGCGTTTCCGACTGGATGAGAAGGGTGACTGAGATCTGCTTTTCACGCAGGATCGAAATGTACTGGTCAAATAGCGGAACAGGACAGCCGGTAGCGAAATCATCTGCAATCAGGTGGACGGGAACGGGCAGTTTTCCGTCCGGCTGGTTTTCTGCGTAATCGAACAGTTCCTTGAACAGTTGGGCATAGAACAGGCTGATAAAACTGTTAATGCTGGGATTGACGGGGCTGGATGTGATAAAAAGCGCTGTCTTTTCATTGGCCAGCTGCTCAAATCGGAGCCTTTTCCGCATCCGGAACATCACACGCAGTTCAGGGGTAAAAGTCGAATCTATAATGGAATGCAGCGTGCTGAACACGCAGCCCGCTGTTTTGACAGGCAGATTGCTGAAAGTCCGCCAGTTGGAAGAAGCGTAATTGAGCGGATCTTTTGATTCCAGAAACTTGAACTTTTCGTCCAGATCGGTTGTGACCAGTTCATCATAGCGTGAGGAAATGGAAAGGGAATCGATCGTTTCCAGTACATCCGCAAATGTCGGGTCATCTTTCAGCATCAGTGTCTCGGCAATCAGAGCGTTGAGAAGGGAAGCTGCCGATTCATCCCAATAGGGGTCCGGATTATGGTTTCTTCTTGTTCCGGATATGATGCTCTGGGACAGGAACGAAATATCGGCAAAGCTGTTGATATAGTCCAGCGGATCAAAGCAGACATTTCCACGCGATGGATGGACAAAATCAAGATCCAGAATCTTATACCCCCGGTTTTGCAGCAGCGGGATGAATTTGTTCACGATCCCGCGCTTTGTAACAGAACAGACGATCGAGCGCGAAAAGGATTCCAGAAGGAATGGTTCCACGATCGAAACCGTTTTGCCGGAGCCGCTGCCGCCCACGACAAGGATATTGTTATTCAGTCCGGTTTTCCGGCAGTCTGTACTGAAGATGCAACCATCGCCCAGGATCATGCGGTCGGCCCTGTCCGGGTACTTTGCCGGGATGTTCAAAGATCGGGTCTTACGTTTTGCCATTGCCTTGATCCTCCCGTGCTTTTAAAAGCGTTGCAATCTCCCCGAATGGGATGACCCTGTCGTACAAGCAAACCTTATCCTGAACAGAGACCGATCGGGGATCTTCCGCCTGTCTGTCTGCCGGAGCGCTTCTGCCGCTCGCCCGGAACATGATGAGGTTGCAGTTGCTCATGGTCGAACTCTCCTTTCCTTTTCCTGAGAACTCCAGGCTGCAGTGCGGTCTGGTCTCTTTTGTCTGGCATAAAGATATCAGATGGTTTTCTTTCACCGGTGCAAAAAAACAGATTTTACCTGAAAGTTGGGAATGAAAGTGGCTCATAGAGAAAAGCCGAACCTTTCCTTGGGCGTGAAAGGTCTGGCTTTTTTCATCCTGATACAAAACAAATAGTGGGTTTTGTGTGCCAAGGGGGAAAATTCAAAGGGAAGATCATCGGGACTGTATGCAGGGAACATTGAGATTTTCCTTGTTACAGTCCGGCAGGTGTGATATGATAAAACCATAAACTCAGGGAGTGAATCTCAAAATGTAAAAAGGAGTTGGATATATGAAAAGTTTTACCGGGTTCAGGCTATCACTTTTCAGCTTTTTGGACCGTCATCCCCTTTATCCTTACCGGGATGACGCAGGAGAGCTGAAAGTTCTTCTGATCGGTTATGGCCAGCGGATCCTGGATGATATCCTGCCGACAGTCGCAACGAACGGGCAGCTTCTCGACACAGCGCTTCATATCACGCTGGCAAGTTCCAACCCGTCGCAGTGCGTGGACACGCTCCTTCAGAAGGTACCCTATCTGCCACATTTTTCGGCAATCTCCTGCATGAACAAGCGGGTCTCTGAAAGTGAGATGGAGGATAACCGGTGCACGCTTTCTTTTGAGAAAGCACAGCTGACAGCAGAGGGAATGCAGCAGCTTGCCGGGGAACACAGCGATTATCGGTATGTCATCATTTCAACCGGAACCGATGAGAAAAATGCCGAGCTTGCACGGGCGTTTGGCAGCTGCGGACGCAATGAGCCGGTGTTGATCGCCTATGTGCAGAGAAAAAAGAAGCCTGGGCTGACGATGCCGTCCACAGAACAGGCCGAGCTGATTCCATTTGGTTTCGATGCCGATGGGGCAGAGTTTTCGGAGGAACTGGAAAAAATCGGCCTTAACCTCCACAGTTCCTACATTCGCTCGGCGGACAGCCGGTATTCCGCCAACAGCGTGCTCCACGATTTTTACCATGATAAGTATACCTATGTGTCCAACATGGAGGCAGCCATCCACATCAAGGCAAAGCTCCTCTGCTGCGGCATTTCCTGCAGCGACCTGAAGCAGGCGGCCAAAGAGTTCTCTGCACGCATCGCAAAGGAGCCGGCTCTCATCGACCGGCTGGCATCGGTGGAACACGACCGCTGGGTATTCAGCAAGATCTTTGCCGGATACCGGCAGCTGCAGGATCAGACCTTGATTTACCGGGACGGCAATACCACCCACAGTTCTGCGCAGAAGTGGCATACCTGCTTGCTGCCGGTAGATCACACCGGAGTTTCCTCTATCACAGAGGAGATCTGGCAGGCGGCAGAATCCGGCACGGTATCCGACCCCGGACTCGACCCGCTGGATCAGATGACACTGCTGCTCCATCAGAAATGCAGAGAAAATGCAGAAGCACACACCGGCACGGTGGACAGCCTGCTGAAAACGATCCAGGATCTGCTCGCGGACAACGCAAGCTTTCCCCTTTCTGCATATGAGTCGTTCAAACAGCTGTCTCTTGCAGTGTCTGAACTGCGGATCCACAAAAGAAGCGCGGTTTCCCTTTATCGTCGGTCGTGGAAAAAACTGTATGACCAGATCCGGGCCGATGACGGTGTGCACGCTGCGGTGCTGACCTCTATCCTAGATAATTTGCAGGCAGAGATGGGATCGCTCATTGAATACGTTTCCCGGAAGGATTACAAGGAACAGGACCGGATCCTGTGCCGGGGCATTCCTTATGCCCTGACCCATCAGTTCCGTCCGGTGGTTCTTAAACTGCTTTCCTCCAAAACAACGGACAACATTGCATCGATCCAGCAGATGGATCCTGCGGCGGTCACGTTTGTGGGGATTGCCCGTACCGCAATGGAGCTTGCTCAGATCGATACAGTGCTTGCAAACCTGAAACGCTATGTTTCCCATTACCTGCAGGAAACGGAATTTGAATACTCCATCTTTGTACCCAATGAACTGTGCGGCACCGCAGACGAGGAACGCGAGGATCTCGTGTTTGTTCCGCTGCTGGAGCGCAAGGCACTTGTCGATGAAATGAGCATGCTGTTTTCGGCAGCTCCGGCGTACATTGATGTCAGTGGAGCGGATCCGCTCCTGACAGCTGCCGCGATGGAGTATGCGGATACGCAGGGCTGCGGGGTGTTCTACAACTGCGGTGGCACCTTCTTGAATATTTCCCGTGCAGAGGAACTGGAGTACCCGTTCCCGAAGCAGGGCTTTACGGTGGAGCAGATGTTCTCCATCAACGGCGCAGACACCATCGGCGTGGAATCCTCCCGGATCACAGGCCTGGAGAACATTTACCAGCCGCTGTGGGATCTCTTCCTGCAGAACAGTATGTACTGGAACACGCTTCCTGACAAACGGATCGCTCTGCCGGATGACCGGACGTATACCTTCCCCTTTGCCGGAGAAGGCGGGGAAGTCACGATCCGGACACAGCAGGCTGTGGCACAAAAGCTCTTCCCGGTGCTGCAGCAGATGGTGCAGCTCCAGTATATCCGGGATATCTCGTTTGATTCGGTCTATGGTTCGGCACGGACGATCCGTTTTTCAGTCCGGCCCGGCATCACGGATGCTGCGCAGTTCCAGGCGGCGCTGCAGTCCCTCTGCGATGGATTTGATCCGCAGACCATGACCTTCAGCCTGAATTATAACCATAAGACCCTGCAGGTATCCGGCCTCCGCTGTACGGTTTCGCTGGCAGATGATAATCCGGCGTACCTCAAGGGGCATAAGACGATCCTGCAGCGGCTCACGGAATTGGGCGGGATCTATGATGTTGTCTACAGTGACCCGAAAACCTGTACGTTCCGGCTTGCCAGCCAGGAAATGCGGCATATCATGGAAAAAGCCGGCAATCTGGCAGAAGCCTATGTGTATTATACCGCTCTGCTGGACTGTGGCTTTGATGATGTGGAAAACGGCCTTTCCTTCCGTCATTCGGTAGGCTCCGAGATCCGGAATGAGATCGATGTTCTCTGCACCAGCGCAGACCGGTCTTTGTTCATCAGCGTAAAAGCCCGCAACGAGGGTGCGTTTGCAGATCCGGATCTGAATTATCTGAACATGGTCGCTTATGAGATCCGCTATGAGGCGGAGCATTTCGGGCTGAACAGCAAGGCGGTTCTGGCAGCTCCTGCGCTGCCGATGTTTACCCTTGCTGCCAATGGGACTTATGTGCTGAGCAACTATGCCATGAAGTGCCGGTCGCGCGGGGTTTATTTGTGCGGCAGGGAGTGCTTCCAGAGCGGGATGCTTGGCCGCACGCTGACTGCTATCATGAACGACGCAGTCGATACCTGGAGCGATTTTCTGCGCCCGACCGCCGCACCTGTGGCGGATTCCATACCGGCTCGGATCATTCCGTTTGAGGACCTTGAGGAAGGGCAGGTCTATTATGGTAAGATCGTCGGCATAATCGCCAAGTCTGCCTTTGTGGAGATCGGCGTCCGCCACAAGGGCACTGTTGTGAACGGAGCACTGTTCATCTCAGATATCGCCGACTGCTATGTGTCCGATATCCACGACTTTGTGCAGGAAGGCGACGTTGTAAAGGTGGTCGTGACGTACATCGACCCCCAGAAGACGCAGTTCCGGGTCTCCATGAAACAAGTTCCGGAACGGCATGAAATAATAAAATAAGCGCGTTTTCAGCTCAGCTTTCCGGGCATAGCAAAGCCTCCCCGTGCAGGTTTATGATCCTGCACAGGGAGGCTTTTTGTCTGTTGTCTACTTTTTGTGAACCTGTTCAGCAGACAGGACGCCTATTTTTGGTTTGCTTCTGCGTTTCAGGGCGGATCACTGTTGTGCAAGCTGCTTCTGGTAAAATTCTGCCACTTCGCGCCTCAGACTGTCTGCTTCTTCTCTGCGGCCTGTTTTTTCCAGAAGGGCTGTCAGATTGTCGCAGACCAGCTGTAACTTCGGCAGGTAGACTTTTGGATTTTCCTCGGCCAGATTCCGGCGTATTTTTAATGCCTCCCGATACAGTTCTTCCGCCTCCTTGAATGAGCCAATATCAGAGAGAAGATATGCCAGATTATTGCAGCTTCGCGCCAAATAAGGCAGATAGGCATCAGAATTCTTCTCGGCAAGGTCGCTGCAAATCTTCAATGCCTCCCGATACAGTTCTTCCGCCTCCTTGGAAGAACCGGTATCACTGAGAAGGTATGCCAGATTGTTGCAGCTGATTGCCAGACTGGGCAGATAGACATCAGGGTTTTTCTCGGCCAGATCCCGGCGAATCTTTAATGCCTCCCGATGCAATTTTTCTGCTTCCTTGAAAGAGTGGACATCCTGAAGAAGGCTTGCCAGATTGCTGCAGCTGAGTGCCAGATCAGGCAGATAGGCGTCGGGATTTTTCTCGGCGAGACTGCGGTAAACCTTCAAAGCCTCCCGATACAGTTCTTCAGACTCTTTGAAAAAACCGGTATTACAGAGAAGGTCCGCCAGATTATTGCAGCTTCGCGCCAAATAAGGCAGATAGGCATCAGAATTCTTCTCGGCAAGGTCGCTGCAAATCTTCAATGCCTCTCGGCACAGTTCTTCGGCTTCCTTGAAAGAACCGGTATTACAGAGAAGGTCTGCCAGATTGTTGCAGCTGTTTGCCAAATAAGGCAGATAGGCATCAGAACTCTTCTCGGCGAGGTCACGGTGAATCTTCAATGCCTCCCGGTACAATTTTTCGGCTTCCTTGAAAGAGCCGATATCGAAGAAAAGAATTGCCAGATTGTTGCAGCTGTTTGCCAGATTAAGCTGATAGACATCAGAATCTTTCCCGGCGAGATCCCGGTATATTTTTAATACCTCCTGATACGCTTTCTTTGCTGTCAGAAAATCATTTTGTGCGGAATGATCCAATCCTATCAGGTTGTATAACTTTGCCCGCCGTACCGCGCTGGTATCCGGCTCCAGCGCATACCAGTGCTCCAGCCGCTGTGCGATCTCAAGAGATTTCTGATATTGGCGCTGATTATACAGGAAAGAGGCGTAGTCATACAGCACGTCTGGCTCCATGTGGTGTTTCGCTGCCAATGCGGTGATGTCCTCATAGACAGCGATGACCTTTCGAGCATTCTTCGCCGTATTGCCCTCGGCCTTATAGGTGTCGATCAGCGTTTTCTGACCGGAGATATATTCCAGGATCGCATCTTTTTTGATTTCAATGATTTCCTCCGCCTGGCGGATCTCCTTTTTCCACGTCTGATCTTCCAGTAGAGTTCTGGCAGCCTCGTAGTTGCCCATGTCGATCATCTGCAGGGCGTCCCGCTCGCGCCAGTTCAAGGACTGGCCCAGCTGGCGTTTTTCCGTGGACTGACGGAACAGCTGCAGAACATCCATTTCCAGCGTGTGGAGCTGCTCTGCAATTTTGTTCCGCTGCTCACTGTTTGCCAGCAGGCGCTGCATGGCATCTCCCGCTGGGTTCTTTGCATACTCCAGTGCCAGTTTGCTCATCTCGTCTTCCAGCTGGGCCTTCTGTGCCAGAAGCTTCTGGACCGTCTCATTTTTACTGTAAAGCGGGATGTCTGCCACGGAGAACATCTTGTGGCCGTCCAGGGATGCCATGCCGTCCTCGACCTTCACTGTGCCGCCTACGGTCTGATCGCGGGTCAGTTCCAGCAGCATATTCAGTTTGATCGTGTCCACGTTGCCGAAGGTGGAATAATAATGCCCGATCTCCTGATCCAGACGGTTCATGAAATCACGGACGTTCTTGCTGGCAGATTCCCCCTCCGGCAGCTGCCGGAAGTAGGTGTAAATCTTAGGAGCACCGGCTTTTCGGAACTGATCCAGTGCCGTATCAAATTCCTCGATCGTGTAGATGGCATCGTCTGCCCGGTCAGAGCCTCTGCCGAAGAGGATGTAGAAATACTGTGATTCCCGGATGGTCTGGTTGTACTCTGCCTGCTTCCGGTCCTTTGCCACCGCATTGGAAAGGTCCTCGCAGATGGTGAGTTGAAAATAGATGCCGCGTGGGACATAGATATCGTTCAGCGAGCGGATAAAATCGCTCAAGCTTGCCCGCTCCTGCGCGAATTCGATGATGGAAGACGCGATAAACAGCTTGATGTACTTCATCTGATCTCCTCCTGCATTCCCTGCGATGCACCGGCAGAACCGTCGGCCCGTTCGCGCCCATAAAATCAGCCGGGACACATTTATAATAACACGGACTTCTGAAAATGTGAATGCACCATCCGGAAAAATCCTGCAGGGTCGTTCTATTATAAAAATAGGAAGCGTCCACTCATTTGCCTGAGAATGAGTGGACGCTTTTTCGTTATGTCAGTTTCATGTTTTCTTTCAGGAACCTTCACGAAGACACGGAATAAGAAGCAGCTGAAAGAAGAACGTACGGTATGATGATGCCAGAAACCAACCCGAAAGGAGAACAGAACAATGACCGCAGAATTACAGGCAAAGCTGGCTGAACGGATCAGCCGGGAATATTTTCTGAGCGAGGACGCCGCAAAAAAGCAGGCACAGGAGGCGGTGCAGCACTGCCCGGATCTGCTGCAGAAGAATCTGGAGCAGTGGGCAGCCGGAGATCCGTTGACGGAGATCAGCGTCGACGGATACTCCGTTCCCATGCTCCTGGCACTCTGGCACAGCCCGGATTTCCTCGGAGCAATGGAGGTGCTTGCGGAGTATCTGACCGGTGACCGCGACAAGGCAGAACGCCGGATCTGGCGGACGCGGAGGTGATCCAGGTGAGCGACTATGGAGCACATCCGACCCAGTACGGGAACCTGAGCGATGGGAACCTTTATGCGATGTACCGCGAGAGCGTATACCGCAGCCTCAGCGTAAGCTAGAAGCTGGATCTGCTGCAGGAAACCGTAAACCGGGACGCCGCAGCGAGAGGTGAGGTGGGAAGCCCGAAGGTCCGGTTTGAGAATCTGCCGTCCGGAACCGACGGCTATGCTGAAAAAGGCGTTATTTCCGTGAACCGTGATCTGGCGGTGAACGGAACCCGGACGGCGACGTATCAGGGCAATACGCTGCAGCATACGATCAATGACTACAATATCCAGAGCCTGGTCACAGTGCTCCACGAGAATGTGCACTGCTATCAGGACCAGATCATTGACGGCACGATCCGGAATGCGGATCCACAGCTTGCGGCAGAATATCGCGCCAACGACTTCACGATAAGTATGGTCCAGCAGGGAAACAACCTGGACTTTGGAAGCCAGTATCTTACAGGCGAAACATCCAACGGCTACTACATCTATTACTTTCAGGCCACAGAACGGGATGCTTTCCGGTGGTCAGAAGAAGAAGCAAGCCGCATCGTGCAGGAACTCACAGCAAAGTACGGCATGGAACCATCGTTTGAGGCCTACGAAAAAACGCTGCAGGCGAATGGCTATTCCGTGATGGAGGCGGAAGCGATCCAGCGTTTTCAGAATCCGGACTTTGTAAAAGACCTAAACCAGGTGCTGATGAACCAGTATTATGACACCCACAAGTCTGTGGATGCCAGAACAGAACAGGCTGTCAAGAACGAAATGGTACAGAGTCGGCAAGCTCTGCAGCCTGTCACGACAAGGTCGTTATCCACGGGAAAGGAGCAACAGAATATGAGTTTCCAATATACACCGATGACAGTCGAAGAATATGACCAGTTTCTTCGCAATGCGGTCAACGAGTACTATGTGCACGCCATGAACGACCCGAACATGAGCAAGGAAGAAGCGCTGCGGACATCCGGTGAAGCGGCCGAACGCTATCTGACGGCGGTGGAGGAGTACAAAGCAGCCATGGAAAACAATGCAGAAAACAAGATCGGTGCTGTGAACGACAACTTGAATACCGGCGGACCGGTAGAACAGGCCTCTGCAGGTGCCGTGAATGAACAGACAGAGCAGACCTCGGTGAACACAGGCGTGGATGCCGGCACAGATGTCGGCGTGAGCAACAGCGAAGGCTGTGACGAAGATGTAGGTCTGGGTGGAGATCTGGACCTGTGAGAAAGGAGCATCATAATGGCATACGAATTTGGAAACCGCCTCGCGGAAAGTACTGCGGCAAATCAGAACCGGAATGCGGGAGTTTATACGAGAACGCTGATCGGACAGACGATCCGGGAAACACCTGTCCCGGTATGGACCGCCGAAGCGGCACAGCATCCGTTTGTGACGTTTGAAGATCCCTCCACCAGAAAACGGATCGGGATCAGCAAAGATATGCTGTCCTACGGGTTCCTCACCCTTGCGGAGCCGGGCGGCGGCAAAACCAATCTGCTGAACATGATCACTAGGCAGCTCCTTGTCAGCCAGGAAAAAGGCGACAAGATCATCATCTTTGATACCAAGGGCGATTATTACCGGGAGTTCGGCGACCGCATCTCGAAGAAGGATTGCATTGTGGTCGGTGCGGGCAGCGAGTATGCCGGCCTGACCGGCTGCCACAATCTTTTTGCGGAGATCATGCCCCGCGCCGGCAATGGCCGGTTGGTGTATACGCCGGATTCGGATTCCGATGCGCTGGAAAAAACAAAGCAGCTTTTTTCCGGGATGCAGAGCGAGTCGCAGCCCATCTTCCCTGCCATGGCTGAGCAGATCGTGGCCGGATTGCTGATCTATTTCATGCGCCGGTACTGGATGTCGGAACCGGAGATGCTGAACAATGAGGCGTTCATCCGGTTTGTCACGGCAAGTACGAATGCGGAACTGAAGGCCGTCTTTGAACTGGACTATATGAAGGACTACCGGAACTGCATCAGTTATATTGCCGGTACCAATAACCAGACGCAGGGTGTCAGCAGCTACATCGGCACAGTCCTCCGGGAATTGTTCATTGGCCCCTTTGCAAAGCATGATCCGGGCAGGGAGTTTTCCATGCGGGAAGTCGTGGATGCTGCAGACCGGAAGATTGTATTCGTTGAGTATGACCTCCGCCGCGGCAAGACCCTTGCGCCCATGTATGGCCTGCTGATGGACAGTGCGCTCGCCAATGCGCTGGGAGGCCGGAATACAGCCAGAAACAACGTCTATTTCATCTGGGACGAAATGCTGTTACTGCCTAAATTGACGCATTTCTCTGATGGGTTGAATTTTGGACGTTCGCAGGGCGTGAAGATCCTGTGCGGACTTCAGAATTTTTCCAGCCTGGCAGATATCTATGAAGAGATCGGAGCCAAGCGTGTCCTGTCGTCGTTCCAGAACATCGTCGCTTTCCACAATGCGGACTATGACACGCGCTACTTTTTGATGAACCGGTTCGGTGCGAACTACCAGAACCTGTCTTTTTCAAGCCAGCAAAGCAATATCCACACGCAGCGGGAAGGCCACACAGTTGAGGATAACGATATCCTGTCGCTGGGATTGGGCGAAGCAATCGTCAGCCTGAAAAATGAGGCACCGTTCTTTTTCCGGATGCCGCGGTATCACTGATAAACAAAGGAGACGAGCAGTATGTTTGAGAGCAACAAAGGAATGGTCCTGCGCGAGTGCGACCGACTGAATGAAACCAGAGGCGTTATGACCGGCAGCGTGAGCCATACGACCTTTTTCCACCGGATCCAGGGAGATTTGCTGATTTCCGGATATCTTGCTTCGAACCTGTCACTCATCACCGACCTGGTTCTGGAATATCTATGCCGGAAGGATATGCCGACGATCCTTCTGTCGTGCCACCCGGAACTGTTTGGCCGGATCCGCGGGATGTGCGCAGGAGCGGAGGAACAGATCGCCATTTCGGATTCGCTTGAACGGAAGTACCAGCCCTTCTATGGATTGGGAAAAGAGAAACTCCTTCACTTTATCCATCGTGCAGCGGAGCTGCTGGGATATCACACCATGATCGATCGGATCCTGCAATATGCCTCTGCAGCGTTGAATATTGTTGCCATGAAGTATCCGGTGTCTCTGCCGGCACTGTCCGCACTGCTTCTGGAAGACGATGATCGAATCGCCGGATATGCGCTTACACTGGGGCTGAACAACATGGTCACTGACGTGATCCTGGCAAACCACGAGGCAGGCATCTGTCTGCGGCGCATCTGTGAGAAGCTCAGTTCTGTATTTGACGCTGTGGCAGATCCTGACGCCGACACCAAATACGATCTTCAGAGCGGAACACAGAAGGGCATCCCACTGCAGGCGCTCTATACGACATCCGCAGAACAGGCCCTGATGAACGAATACCTGAAAGAAGAACTGGCGGCCGCCCTGAAAAAGGTCACCCGGATCCGTGTGATCGTGGATGAACTGGAGTTCGTACCGGAAGATGTGCTTCTCCGTTATTTGTTCAGTATGAAACGGCAGGGACGGATCGAACTGATCTATATCTCCCGGAATGCAAAAGAATCCACGGAAGGCGCGGCCCTGAGTTTTTCCAATGTTGTGCTGTCGGGGCATGATCAGCCGGCAGTCACAGAAGAACTGTCCCAGGCTTTATGGGGGACCTATCTCTACAGCTACCCGGTGCCGAATGTCGGCAAGCCGCCGGCTCTGATCTTCACTCCCCGCAAAACAGTCAACTGGGCGATCGCAACGCAGGAGCGGCTGAGAGTCCGTGCTGCCGACCTTTTTCCGCGACAGGGGTTTCTGGGGCAGATCCCGGATCAGTTTGCGGTAAAGACTGCTGCGAATGAGTACATCTATCTGGTTCCTTCTGCACGGTTCCTGTCATCAAAGGGAGCATCCCCGACAAGAGCTGCACTTCACGCCTGATACCGGTTCACTGTCCGGCCTGAAGAAAATCCTGCTTTTACTTTCAGAATCAGTGCAAAAAGAGCAGCTCTGAAAATAAGGGCATGCTATAATGGAACCAGAGCAGAGAAAAAGGAGGAATTGCAAATGAAAAATGAAAATGATATCTTTGGTTCCGAACGCGGCTTTGGCGCGGACACCGGTATTTCCGCAGTTACAATAACCACCCTGATCCTGTCAGCGATCTCCATTGCTGCGGCAATCTTTGTGATCATCAACTTCAATATCATCACCGCTGTGATCGCGATGTGGGTGTCGGAATTGCTGGCATCGGCGATCATCATCCTGGCCGTTGTAGCGGAGATCCTATGTCTGATCCTGAGCCTATCCAGGAGCTTCAGAAGATGGTAAATGCAAGAAGGAGGAATTTGTCATGTATTATCAGGATGTTACCGTCTGGACTGTCATCAAGCGGTTTCTTCTCGGTTGGCTGGCTGCAGGAGCGGTGCTGGTGCTTATAAGCTGCGTGCGCTACAGGCAGTGCATCGCCGCAGCTATTGCCAACAACACCTGGGCATGGATCAACGCGGTCATGCCGATCGGCATCGTGATCATCATGTTGTGGGTGCTGATCAGATCTTTTTTGCGATAACAAAGGGGAAAAAGGAAAATGCCTGCATATAAAAAAATCACCGATCTGAAGGTCTATGTCCAAGAGCTGCTGAATAGCGGCGCACCGGTCTGCACAGCGGAAAAGACTGCGCGCATCCTTGCCTGTCCGGGCGTGCCGGGGAAACAGGTCATTTCGTGGTCTGTGGATGCCGGCGGTGCGGCTGTGAAAGAGAAAGAGGTTGTGGTTTCAACCGACGCATCCGGCCATCCGGACTGGATCGCCACCAAGGCGGATGCGTCAGGCAGCCCTGTGGCCGACTGTCATGCCCACCTTAATCAGTGGATCATCGGCGACAGTACGTTCCGGAGAAAATACACGGCTATACCGGGTCAGCCTGATCTGTACAAGCCCATGGGCGGTCCGCAGCGCTTTGTGTTTCTTTCGGAGGCCATCCACATCGTGCAGTGGGGAGAAGAATGGAATGTGGACGCAGGCGGGTATATCAACATCACGGATCCGGAGGATCTCTATGTCATTTCCGGCCGGGATTTTTCGGACACCTATCGGGTCGTCTGACGGATCCGGCCATCCGGAGAGCGGTATTTCGGGCCCGGCCAGAAACCCGCAGATTTCCCGCACTGCCGCACGAACAGAGAAAAGCAGGCCACCACTGTGCATAAGCGGGGCCTGCTTTTGCTTTTCCAAAGGAGAGGGTGGAGCCTTCCGGCTGTCAGATGCCGTTCAGCGCCTCCTGCACAGGGGCCGGAGGTTCATGCTCGATCCAGCGTGCTTCGATAAGTTCCGCGCTTGCGAGAACATGAGAGCGGTCGAACTCGGCAAAGTCCTTCGGCGTATAGATCCAGCCAATCGTGGTGGCACGGTCGGTATTGTTCAGCTTGACGGTGTCTTTTTCCCGGGATGCAGCAAAGCGCTTCCAGTCGTTCTTGTGGGGCTGTTTTCCGTCATTTGGCGTCAGCGCCTGTTTCATCTGCTCTGCCAGCACGGCCAGTTCCTGCGATGCGCACAGGCAGCCGTGGAGCCGCGCAATGTACAGCTGCTGCTTGGGATTTCCTTCTTCCATATAGAAGAGCACCTGCTCCGGCTGTGCGGCTCTCCAGCCGCGAGAATAAGCCCACCGGATCCAGCGTGCATGTTCGATGCAGACAAGCTCCGGGATAAGGACTTTGCCGTTTTCCCTGATGGCTTCACGGAACTGATCTCCCATGTCATGGGCAAGCTTTGCGTTTGCGTCCTCTGAGCCGACGGTGCCGAGCGGTGCATCAGACACAATGTGTTCTGCACTGGCCGTTCTGATCTGGAACATCTGGTAGGGCAGATACAAGGCGGCAGCCATGGAGGAATCCCGGTTGTACATTCTGGCATAGTAGTCCACCAGATTTTCATTCTTTACGTCATCCGCTGCATTCCAGGCAATCCCGCAATACTGCAGATGCACGGATTCTGCCACTCGTTCCCAGTAGCCGCCATCCATGGCATCCCAGGAGTAGCTGTCTGTGAGAAGGCCGAAAGAAATCAGGTTGTAATTGTTATACCAACTGCTACCATGATCTACGGTCTGGACGACCATATTCTCCGCGAGATATGCGATGTCCGGATCTTTGCAGTAGAAGGCAATGCGCGGTTGGCTGCCGTTCTGAAGAGGTGTACGCCCTGCGACACAACTCCGCACATTCCACTCCCGCAGCCGGATTGCAAGGTTGAGGCTTGAGATGTCATCGCCTGCGTCGATTACATAATAATTGAACGAGTTCGGCATCGCTTCGATCTTGTCAACATATCCTGCGAGCCGATAATCTGAAAGCGCCGGAAGCGTGAGATCCTCTGCCAGAAACGTCACATGGGAAGTCATGTCGGCATCCGGAAGTGCTTCAAACATGGCGGGAAACTCCAGCCGCATTGTATTTTTGATCTCCTGCGCCACGGGCGACAGCAGATGGAACTTTACCGTAAGTCCGGGGTAAGAAAAAGTACTGAGCCAGTATGCTTCGCGCAGCAGGCGGCTGGCAAGCGCGGCATTCCTGTCACAGATCACCGTGAAATTGATGACAAACGGGCCGCGCTTCAGTTCCTTGCCGGACACGCACTGGATCAGCTCGTAGATCGGATGCCGGGTGAGGAGGGCCTGTGCTGCCCATTTTTCATCGTCGATGAGGAATACCTTGACAACGAACTGACCAAGACGCTTCATAGCTGTATCGACCAGCGCGGCATAACGATCCTCCGAGGCTCGCAGATAGATCGCAGTTCCGCTCCAGTGCCGGGTAGACTGCTCCGGGCTGACCGGATTGCTGCGCTCCACAGCGGCGATCCGGTCCAGAAGACATAACAGATCATGGAAATTCTTTTCCTGGTCATCATCAAACAACAGGTAGCGGGTCTCCTGTCTGAAGTCCACAGAATCCTGAAGGGCTTTTTTTTCGGGTGCACAGTACACCCACTTTTCTGCAGCTTCTTTCTTTTTCAATGCATCATCTGCTTCTTTCCGCAGTGTATCCGGTGCAGACTGCAAGACGGTTTTTGTGTACTGGTTGATGCAGTTGGAGACCACTCTTGCTGTTCCATGCAGTGCTTTGGCACGCGGACGCAGAAGAAGCGGCGCTGCATCGAACCCGTATTTGTTCAGCAGGACCTCCCGCGCCCTGGCATAACCGAATTTGTAAGCGCGGAGCATCAGCTCCTTCGGACTCAGCAGAGTGCCGGATCTCTTGTACCCGTGTCCTGCGTAGCAGACAGACAGCATGTAATATGCTTCGCCCCGGACAAGGTCCGGCGCGAACCGCAACGCAAGAATGCCTTCTGCTGCTTTGCCGCAGGTGAAGAAATCCTTCTGTCTGAACGCGTCTCTGCACTGCTCCAGCAGCTTGGCAGAGCGGTCGTTGTCTTCTGCCAGCCGCTTTTCTTTCCATGCCTCAACGGCCTGGATCTCTGTGCCTTCCTTTTTGGGGGTAAGAAGAAGGAAGGCGAGGTCTTTCGTCAGGGCGTCGTTATTCCAACTCCAGCAGGACCAGGTGAGCGCGATCACGGTCAGGTAAGCCAGCTGCTCCTCCAGTGTGCCCAGTTTTTTCAGGCCCTCGGCGTGGCTGGCCAGGTCGGGGTATTTTTTTGATTTATTCTTGAGCCGTTCCAGCAGCATCATCGCGTCTGCCGAAAAATCTCTTCGCTCGTTTTCTGTCAGCTCTGCCAGCATGATCTGCAGCTGCCCACGGATGTGAGGAAGCAAGGTGAACTCACCGGTCCTGAACCCCGCTTTCCGGGCAAGATCGATCAGGTTGTTTCCCACGGCCTCATACTGCCGTTCGGAGTAGAGCTTTCCTGTGTTGGGATTCTCTGCGCAGATAAAAAAACGGCTGATGGAAGCTTCCTTCAGGTTGGCGAGATCCGTTCCGTCGGGCATCAGGCGATACTCCGCCGGCAGTAATGCGCACAGGATGCGGTGCTGGTTGTTCTTTTTATCGGGATTTCTCTCTTCAGGCCGTCCCGCCTGCTTTGCAAGAGCTGTGGTCATCCTGTCCCGCGTCTTTCGTGCATACAGGCCGCCCAGCGAGATCCGGAATGGGCCAGATAAGCATTTTTCATCCATTACCTTCAGGCGGCATTCTTCTTTCAGAGAGGGCTTTGTCATCATAACTGTTCCTCCATGTTCCAAACCAGAACCTCTGCGAATGAATGACTTCCGGTGCATTTTGCACCGTTTTGACCAGTATAGCATCCGCAAAGCATGACCGCAAGGCTTCTTTCACGAAAAATGCAGGTTACTTTCAGGAAAGACCTCTCTGTGAAATGTCTGAAATATGGAAACATGGTATAACTGTCTCAGCCGAAGGGCCAACGGATAAAACAAAAGAAAAGGAGCTGAGACTATGCTGATCTATTCGAACAATCGAAAAAGCAAGTATCATGAGGTGCCCATCTGGAAGGCGGATCGGTGCATGCGTTTGCGCGGTCTTGCTGATTCGCTGACGCACAAAACCGATTTCCGGACGAAGGGTGAAAAGAACACCCTGAGCGGCGGTTACTATGAGCACGTCCGCCGTGAACTCCAGACGCTGGAAGCTGCGCAGGTGGCATGGCTGAACAAGAGCCTTGGCCCAAAGATCGCTGAATTCAAGGCAATGCCCCGTGCCTCTGACTACGGCGACAGCACACCGCGTTCCACTACCGGTGCGAGACGCGCGGCTCGCGAAGCAGGCGCGCGCCGGGCTGCCGCGCAGGGAAAGCGGCGTGAGCTGATCGCCTCCATCCGCAGTGAACTGCTGACGGCAGAAGGCGAGATCAACACCGCCTATTGCACGGCCAACGCCGCGCTTACCCGCTATGGCAAGGCCAGCAAGTTCAAGGTGCTGGATGAAGAAATCCCGCACTTTACTGCAGTTTTTTCGGCAGCGGATTATGCCAAACGTCTCGGAATTGAGGAGGTGGTATCATGAGCCTTTTTAAGAAGAAGCCGCAGATGCCCGCCCAAGGGCGCGAACAGGTGGAGACAGATTTTGAGCATCACACGATAATCCATCACCTTCTCTTTGCCTATCCTGACGATTATACATCTTGTGGAGCGTATCCTGATTATTCCTCTCCAGAATATTTTTCAGATGTGCTTGCAAAGGCAGAGGAAGCTATCAAGTCTCTGGATCTGGACGAGACAACGACGGAAGGTTTCACGGAAATGGTGAAATTGAAAGCGTACCAGAGTATGCTCTCCTCGCTGGTCGAAACACGGCAGAGTCACCACCGTACCGCCTTGAATCTCCGGTCCGATCTGCTCCTTCAAATCGACAATCTGAAGTCGAGTGAAGCTATGATCCAGCATGAACTCGACGCCGTCGAAGCTGCGATTGTTCGTCTGAAAGCCTAAAATAAGAATGGAGGAAACGCATATGTATACTGGAAATGAAAAGAACCCGGTCCAGCAGATCGAAATCATCAAGAAAAATAGCCGTCAGAAGAGCAGCTTGCTGGACACTCTGATCCATCATGCACTTTTGCCGATGACCATCCTCTTCATGGCGATTGATGCCCTGACGATTGCGTACTACGCTCAGAACATTTTTGACGAACGTGTGGAGCTCGCCTGGGCGGTCAGCGGGGTTCTTGCACTTGTCCTCGACGTCAGCCCTGCGCTTGCCGGTTCACTCCTTGCGAATCACAGCGACCTGTTGAAGAGCGATAAACGCCCCAATAAACGGCGGATCTGTCTCCTCATGGCTGCGGCAGCGGGTGCATACCTCGTGTTCCTGGTCTTTTGCATTGTCACGGCCAAGATGAACATCGCAGATGTGGACGGTGACGCGACGCTGTACTTCATCGGTCAGATTGCACGAGCACTGGTCCCGCTGGTCACAAGCGCCGCCGCCTTTGGCCTTGGCTGGGAATGCAACCATCACGACCGTCTGGCTGTGCTGGAGGCGGAACGTCTGGAACTCCTTGATCTGCAGGCAGAGACTGCCAATGCGATCCGTCATAAGGAATTTGCGATGGCGAATTTCAACGCGGACGAAGCGGACTACCGCCTGGCCTGCGTGAAGCTCCAATCCCTGGCCTGCGCAGCCAAAAGCGCTCAGCTGGCTGTCAAAATTATCCTGACCAACGAACTCGGAAGCGCCGAAGCGGCCAAGGCCCTACTGACCCGTGCAGGACTGGAAGATCCCTTTGCATGTGATGAAGCGAAGATCCGAGAGATGCTGATCCCTCCCCAGGCAGATGCCGTACCAGCACAGCCGGCGCTGCATCTGGAGGAAACAGCCGAGGAAGTACCCCAGGAAGAAGCACTGGCATCCTGATATCCGATTTTGCAACATGATAAGAAGAAAGGAAAATCCTTATGAAAAAGATGTTTCGACTGACCGCAGTTCTTGCAGCTGCCGCTTTGGCCGCAGGCCTGATGGTGGGCTGCAGCACCGTGCCTTCCTACGGAGACAGTACCACTGTCGCCCCAACGGACACTGTGTTACTGTTGGAACAGGGCGATGGCGTCCCCGCTTTGACAAATCCTGAAGATTTTACTGAAAACATAAACACGGCTTTCGGCGGCAGTGCAGCACTGATCATCACGGACGGACAGCCGCAGGTGTATGGGCCGGTCAAGTTCAATGTTAAAAAGAACAACGAGATACAGCAAAATAAGGCAAACAACAAGCTGAAAGCCTCTTTTGTGGAGATCGTGAAGGAGGCCCGGGCGCAGGTGCCGGAGACTGATGTATTGACATCTGTCAATATCGCTGCGAGAGTCCTGAATGCCGGGACAGCGGAGAACAAACAGATCATGATATTCCACAGCGGTGTCTCGACCGCTTCTTCGTTACCGATGGCTGATATTAACATTGTCAACGAGAATCCTGTCGCACTCGTTGATCAATTGGAAGAGGCTGCCATGATCCCGGATCTGGAAGGGGTCTCGGTGGAATGGTATGGCGCCGGTGACACGGCCGGCAGCCAGCCGACCCTGAGTGCGAAGCAGACGGAAGCAATCAAAGCCTTCTGGTCAGAATATTTCAACCGTGCCAAAGCTTCCCTGACCTTCCACAGCGACGTGATCAACATCAACGGCCCGGCGCTCACAGAGTTCGGACACACTGTTAGTCCCATGGCCACTGACGGTGGCATCGAATTTGTGAAGATCACAAATGAGCAGATTGCGTTTCTCCCTGATAGTGTCGAGTTCGCAGATGAGGCTGCAGCCAGCACAGTGATCAACGAACTTGCCGAGCAAATCCGGACTTCGTCATCGTCTTATGTGGTCGCAGGCAGTGTGGCCAAGGTGGATGGCTCAACCACCGAAGGGGCCATACACCTCTCTCTGGTAAGGGCCAAGGTCGTGCGGGATTGCCTTGTTGCAGCAGGTGTGGACTCCGGCAAGCTGATCTGCTACGGTCTGGGATTCGAAGCCACCGATTGCCGCAGCAGCGTGGAAGAAGAAAATCGTTGTGTGTTTCTCGTCCAAGCCAACACAGCTCAGGCTGCTCAATTTGAAGCGGTCGGCCAGCCGGAGAGCTGAACGGCAGCTGCATAAGGGCAGACACTTACGCGGTCATCTCCGGAAGTATGATATCCGGCCGGCAGGCCTTCTTACGATGGCGTACTGGCCGGATCTTTGTTTGGCACTGCACCGGACACAGTTTCCCCCTTCGTCTGCGTGAAATCGGTGATGATACCATTTTACCAGAGACAGAAAACACGATGCGAAAAAGAGGAGGTAGTTTTTATGTGGGATTCCAATGACAACTATGACGTGCGTGATGGAGCTCGTGGCGTGGTTCGGGATACTTGCTGGAAAGGGTTGATCCTTGCACTTGAAAACGGGCAGGAGGCCTTTGCTTTCTTTAGCGGGCTGCGTCCCGGCACCGAAGTGTTCTGTACGGTGCTGAAGCCGTCCAACGAGAATTTGCGGATGCTTGTTTCCGTTGACGCCGTTCTGGAAGAAGAGCTGGCAGCTTAAAGAGGGTGCTCCTTATGATTTTGCGCGTTGGTCAAAGAAACGGGGTGCGCGGTACCCCTCTCTGGACTGCGGCCGATCCATAAGGGGTGATCGGCTTGCCTTGCGCCAAGATCTACCCCCTTGCCTGTTGCAAGTGATTTTGCACCATGTTATACTTGCAAAGTAGGAAAGCTTCTTTTTCTCTCACTGCGCGAAAAAGGTTGAATCTCCGGTGAAAGCACCGGGAAGAAGAGCACACCGTTTCGCATCCTCTGCGGCGGATCGTTAGAGAAAAGGATGTCAAAATACAAAATGGAGGTGTGAAGAATGATGGAAAATATACCGTCCGGACACGCTGATGTGTTCCTGTCCTATTCACATGATGACCGTGAACTGGTGGAAAAAATCGCGGGCCTGATCTCTGCAGCGGACTTTTCCTGCTGGATCGATAAAGAGAGACTGCGTGCGGCAGAAAAATTCAACTCTTCGATTGACATTGCCATTGATGACTCGATCGTCTTTGTTGCCTTTCTTTCCAAGACCTATGTCAACAAGCCGTATTGTATTCACGAATTCGACCTGGCGATCCAGAGGGAGAAAAGCATCGTAGCGGTCTGTCTGGACGATGTGAGTGAAAGCGCAAACCGACAAAGTGCCTACATGTTCTCGTTTTGTGCCGGCCATGATGTTCTCGGTTTTGGGTCAGGAATCAATGAAAGTTCTGATGGCATCGCGTCCTTTGCGCGTGAGATTACAGAGAGCGTTCCCCTGACGCTGTTAAAAAGATTCCTTTGCAGCGGGGACGAAAAGGATCTGCCGCCGATCGACACGCCGGAATATCTGATGGCCCGCCTGCGGCTCTATCATGAACATCAGTATGAGCAGAGCGGAAACTACGCATTGAACGAGATCCGGAGCGAACTGTTCCCCGCCATTAAGAACCCTGAGATCAATATCCTGTACAAGGATGATCAGAAGAAGGATGTCTCTCTGGTAAAGTTCTTCTCCGAAACCGACGGACAGGATGATCTTCATAAACACCTGTTGATCACCGGCGAAGGCGGCATGGGAAAAACCGTTTCCCTGCTGAAGACCTGTGATTACCTGTTGAGCAAACGAATCAACGCCATCTATGTCCCGCTCAGCAAGATTGATGCCGGTATGACCCTGGACCAATATCTGGCTCGCATTGTCTGCGGAGGAAATCAGTCCATGTGGGGTGTTCTAAGAAATCTGATGAGCGTGCCTTATACCGCTGTACCCAATGTTGTTCTCCTGCTGGATGGCATCAACGAAATTTCACTGGACTATGTAAAGACCTTCGTAAACAAGCTCAACACCGATTATATCAATGCCTACAGTGGTATCCGGATCATCATGACCTCAAGATGGTTTGACGCCTCCCTGCTGCATTGCCTGATGGGAAATGTTGTCTCGCTTGAGATGCAGACGTTGGACAGGGAATCCATTGAGTTATATCTACACAACATGGGCCTTCCGCCTGTTACGGACGAGAAGGTGTTTGCGGTCATCCGGACGCCGTTGATGCTGACCTTGTTCTCGGATGTTGAAAAGCACCGTTCCAAATACCAATACATCAAGGGCATTGCTCTGGAAGAACATCCGGACACCGCCGGAAAGATCCTGAGCAACTTCTTTCAGACACAGTTGTACCGTGCTGCGGAAGAAGATAATTTTGATCAGGCCGCCCACCTTGTGCTGTTGGAATATCTGCTTCCTGCTCTTGCATTCAAAATGTTGGAAAAACAGAGACTGTATTTGAGCGAGGATGAGATCTTGCGCAGTATCGGCGAGATAGATAAGAACTGTGATCGGTACACTTGGTACAAAAAAGATACGCTCCGCAGGCTGCTCCGTGGGAGAAGCCGTTTTGATACAGAGATCCTTGTTGGTCTTGCAACGGATTCTCTGCATTTCCTGCATGAATCAGATGCCGGATACGAATTTTTGCATCAGAGCTTCCGCGACTACTTTGCAGCATTCCATATTGCAAATGAGATGAAGGCATTTGCATACGATCCTGACCGCCTGGATGACGTGGAGCCTGTTCTGCAGCAGACTATCTATCCGAATGATATTCTCGGTTTCGTTTCAGATATCCTGCGGGAGGAAAATGCCCGACCGGTGCGGACAGAAGACGGCTGGAACTTTCCGGGAAAGACAACGATCTCAGCACCGGAAAAAAGTGTTGCCGAACAATTGCTCTCCCTGTGGAGAACAAAAAACGGCGACCTTGCCCAAAACGCTGTTGCGAACCTTATAAACATTATGAAAATCGGCCGGAAGGGCCTTCTGGCCTGGTGCGATTTCTCGGATCTTGATCTCCGGAAATGCTGGTTGAATAAATGCGTGTTCACGGTCTGGTACAGGGATGCCTATTATCCCAGCCTCTTTGACCGGGCATGGATCGACCGGGCCAATTTTCTGACAGACGGTCATGAAGCACCGATCAGCGCCGTTGCGGCCGACAGCTACGCGCATGTGTTCACCGGTGATGAGGCGGGCGTTGTGAAGATCTACAGCCTTGCAGAGCAATCCTACCTCGACACGATCCAATTGCAGTCCAGTCCGGTCGTTGACCTTGCGCTGGATCGCAGCGGAAAACTGTTGGCCATCCTGTACGAAAATATCGTTTTCTGCTATTCGATCACAACAAAGAGCGTGGTGAAAAGTTACGGCAATGACAGCCGGAGCAAAAGCTTTCGCTACGTTCAGTTCTCAAAAGAAAACGAGGTGAATGTTTCGTTCGATCTGGAGCCTTTGATCTGGTGCGATGTTCATGGGCAGAAACTTCCTTCCGGTTTGTCCTATGATGTTCCGGCAAGATGCGCCAGATGGAATCCGCAGCGACAAGAATTCGCCCGGAGCAATCTGCTGCAGCTGCTTTCCGTGACACGGTTTGACGAGGACACACATTCATGGAAACTTCAAACTTTTTTTAAAAATTCCTCTGAGGATACCACCCCCCACAAAGGCGGCGATCGGGAATTCGCCCCTTCGCGGTTCCAAAGTTTGCGGGATGTCGGTGCTTTGGGGGCCGGGGGGATCTGCTGCATCCAGTATCGCGCAGATGGTGCACGCGTCTTAGTCGCGATTGAGAACTTACTGGTCGAGTATGATACTGAATCCTTCAATGTGCTAAATCGGAAGACATTCTCATCTAATGTCCGATGCGCCTGTTATCGGGAAAATGGAATTGCCGTCGGAGTTGGTTCTCATCTGGTCTTACTGGATCCCGATTTCTCAGAGGAAAAAGTCCTGCGGGGTTCGCAGATCAACTTAATCCGTCGTGTCCTTGAAGATTATAAGAGTGATGGGTATTATGTCCTTTCTTCCACCGGCGAAATAAAAAGGCTGAACCATGAACTGGTCGTTCAGGATATGCGATATACAGGAATCACGGGCAGGTTTGTCTGGGTGCGTGACAGGCTGACCGATGATATCCAGATGGCCTTCCTACCGCTGAGACGTTTTCCCTACGGGGCGCGGTATACTTATGAGACCGATCAGTTTGAACCGTTGGGTTGGAGATATGAGTTTCTGGATATTCCTACGGATAATGACGAAGATGCGCAGCGCTTTTACACGATGGATTCCTCACTGATGGCGATCGAACGTATTCCTTCTTACCGAAAAATTGAATATACCAACTATACAGGGATCTGGATTTTTAGGTGCTCCTTTAATGAAATCCAGGGAAATATGACGGACCACAAGAACATTAGTTTTCTCATCCAGAACGGAGGTATCATTCATGACGTCAACGAATAAACTCAGCATTTCGTTTCACGATTTCGATGCGCAGGGAGGCTGCTGTGCAGACATCACACTCCCCGTCTCCGGCACGGTGATTTCCGGGTTCAAGGTCAGGCCTGGCATGGGCGGCGGCATCCAGGTGCATATGCCTGCTGTTATGGGGACCACATGGCCCTACTCGGCGGAGATCGAATGGGCCGAGGTAAGAAAACTGATCACCGCAGCATACCGAAAGGAAAGTTTTGATCCGCCGGTTTCGGTGACGCTGCACGATTTTGACCAAGAGAACAGCTGTCTGGCGGATGTGACCCTCCGGGAGACCGGGGTCGTCGTCAGTGATCTGAAGGTCAAGATCGGCCCTGGCGGCGGCATCATGGTTCATATGCCGGCATGGATGCACACCCGTTGGTCGTATACTGAGGTTCAATGGAGCGATGTCCGCCAGGCAGTTACGCAGAAGTACCTGCTCGTTGCCCCTACAAAACAGCAACCGGACGGAGCGGCAGGCACCGCTGCTGCTCCGAACAAAAAGCCACTCTGCACGTTCTATTCCTCCGTGAACAAGACAGAGGCTGAGGTCACGGCTATGATAAGAGCTACCGGGGAACAGATCCCCGGCATTCATCTGGTGCATATCAAAGAAATGAAAAGTCTCCATATCTATATGCCCAAAGAAATGCACGATCAATGGGCCGGCACCGGTATGGACTGGAACACGCTGTCGGGGATCATTGCTGAGGAATACAAGCGACAGGTTCTGCACGAAGACAGTATCCTCCCGTCGGATGCAGCAGAGATCCTGTTCCCCCGTGTGAGGAATGTGACCGCCTGCTTTGCGGATGTGAGTCTGCCGTACAAGAAAAGCGTCATAAAAGGCTTCCGGATCAGGAAACTGGAAGGGGAAGAAAAGCCCATCATCTGGACACCTCAGTGGATGGGGCGCTGGAACGACGACCGATTGTCTTGGTACGATCTGTGCGCGCTGATCGCGCGAGAATACAGTCAGTATTCCGGAGGCGGTACCCTTCCTGCGGAGTCCCCCTCTACAGAAGCTTCCTCTGTGCCGGCTGCTGCACCGCCCCTGCCGGAGAACTGTACACAATTGAGCGTTCCGGCAGATGAAAACACTCCCATCCTGCACGCGCCCAAACAGCCGGTCCGAGAAGCAAACGAGTTCGGACGCGTAAAAAATGCCGAGAAATCTTCCTTTATTTTCTATCCAAGAACGGTACTGCGCGCTGCGGATGCTTCAGACGGCAGCCCAAGTTCTCCAAAGCCACTCATTGCTCTGGTCGCTGCAATGAACAAGGGCTCTCTGGGTGGCATTGGCCCGTTCGAGATCAGCCTTCTTGAATGGATCGCAAAGCTTCGCTATGTTACAAGCACGATGCTGGTCGATCTGATAAAGGCGGGTTATGTATCGTTCGGTTGGCGAAGTGGTGTCACACGGGCTAAACTGACTACAATTACAAACAGAATGGCGGAGTATGGGCTGATCAGCCTGACCCGCTTTGTGACGCTGAATGAGGACGGCAGTACGGATGGCAGCAGCTGCTCCGTCATGCGAATCATTACGTTGGGAAAGAACGGCAGCACCCTGCTGCGTGAACTGGGCAAAAAAGGCGGCCGCTATAATGCGTTTGACATTTTCCAGGACGGCAACACGGTCAAACGCATCCTGGCGACGAACCAATGGCTGATCTATTGGCTGCGTACCTACAAGGACGAAGTTGGTGAGAATTTCGAAACAAGCTGCGTCATTCAACTGAAGGGTACGGAGTATACCGGTGCCCGGTTCTATGCGACCGTAACCATAAACGATTGCCCGATGGTGGCAGAGCCTGTCCGGCGCACCGAAGACTTTGAAGCCGAAAGCATAAAACAATGGTTGCGTGAAAAAATCGAACGTTTTGCTCTCATGTTTGACAATTTGGATCAGCTTTACCACGAAAAGGACGAGATCAGTTTCCCGCAGAGGCCCATTATCGTTTTGATCTGCGAAGATGATGATCATATCCGCGAAATCTGGGAATCAATCCAGCCTGTTCTGCCAAAGATCAATGGCCAGGAAATCTGGTTCTCCAGTGATTTGCGAATCTTCAATTATAACAAGCGTGGTGAGCGTTTCCTGTACTTTGTCGACGGTGTTCCTCAGCTGGTGAACCTGAAACAAGTCCTGGGCGTAGACGATGAGGCAGGTTCGGCGGCTCCCACGGCAGACGATGGGGAACAGGCCAAAACGTTACAAACTGTCTGCCCTCAGGCTCCTGCCGATGATGCAGATTGAGCAGTAAACTACATAAGGCATAGTGATTGAAAAGTCCACTGAACCTTCAGGTCGTTACGATTACGACTGAGAACACCCCTGAGGCGTGCGAGAGCATCGCTTCGGGGACGTTTTGCTGAAAAGATGCTGCCAGAAGCCCCTTGGCTCCTGTAACAGGAAGCCAAGGGGCTTTTTGTGGCTGAAAATCGTAAAAAATGATTGACGCATCGGCTGTTTTCAGACATGATAAGAAAGTCATTCTATGAACAAAACGTGAATCGCCAAGAAAGAAGGAACATCATGAACTATGGCCTCCTGAGTCTGCTGCCGCCCGTTGTGGCAGTCATTCTCGCCATCTGGAGCAAAAACGTTATATCATGCTACTGCTTTCTTTTCAAAGAGGAAAGGACTTTATTTTACGGAATATGTTTGTTTTCTTTGGATGTTCTGCTTTTCCGTAGCAGCTTTTGATTACAACTGCACTTTGGCTGGTCCGGTTCAAAATGAAACAGACCATTTTTACGCATCAGGAAAAATGATGCCCACCGACTTATGGCAGAAGCCATAGGCCAGTGGGCATCGTGTTCTTTATCGGGGCTTAATCTTCCAGTCTGCCATGGTCGCAGCCAAGGGAGAGGTAGTGTTCGATTTCTCCGACCAATACGAGCTGTGCGTATTCTAGCGGTTTATTGTACAGCAGCCAGTCCAGTTCTGCCCGCTGTGCCGGGGTGTTGCCGTACTCGTCTTCGATGGCGATGCAGTCGATGGCAAGGGTGGTGCCATCCTCGAATCGGGCTTCCACCCGGTTGGTGTCCATGTTATAGTGGCAGGAAAGTAGTTTGTTCATAAGGAAACCTCCATGTTTTTCACATTTACTTCTTCTGCGGTGGAAAGTTTCAGCTGTCCGTTTGCAAATACATAAAACCACTTTCTGATGCAGCCCTTTGCAGGTCTGCACCCATCCACCACACGCTCCAATTTTACGCTAAATGCGAACAACGCTCTTTTTGCTCTGCACAAAATCCTACATCGTTTGGCGTAAAATTGGCGTATGGCGTAGTTTTCGCTGGAAATCCGTCAAAAGAAAAAGCCCGAAACTTCTCAGTACATCAAGAAGTTTCAGGCTTTGTTTTGCTTAAATTGGGAATTTACTGCTCAATCGGCTTCATCGTGGGGAACAGCAGCACATCGCGGATGGAGGCGCTATCAGTGAGCAGCATCACCAGACGATCCACGCCGAAACCCAGACCGCCCGTGGGGGGCAGACCGTACTCCAGTGCGTTGACGTAGTCGTAGTCCACCTGTGCCTTGCACTCGGGCTCCAGCGCCTTGCGCTCGGCCACCTGACGCTCGAAGCGGCCCTTCTGGTCGATAGGATCGTTCAGCTCGCTGAAGGCGTTGCCGTACTCGGTGCAGTCGATGAAATACTCGAAGCGCTCGGTGAAGGCGGGATCATCCGGCTTGCGCTTGGCCAGCGGGCTGATCTCCACGGGGTAATCGTAGATGAAGGTGGGCTGGATCAGCTTGTCCTCCACAAAGGCATCGAAGAACTCGGCCAGAATGGCGCCCTTGGTGGGCACTTCGGGCAGCTCCACGTTGTGTGCCTTGGCGGCGGCGATGGCATCTGCATCGGTCTGCCAGTCGTTGAAGTCCACGCCGGAATACTTCTTCACAGCCTCCACCATGGTCAGGCGCTCCCAGTGGCTCATGTCGATCTGCTTGCCCTGATACGGGATGACCAGACTGCCGCAGATCTTGAGGGCAAGGCGCTTGTACAGCTCCTCCACCAGATCCATCATGCCGTGGAAATCGGTAAAAGCCTGATACAGCTCAATGGTGGTGAACTCCGGGTTGTGCTTGGGGTCCATGCCCTCGTTGCGGAAGATGCGGCCTACCTCGTACACACGGTCCATGCCGCCCACGATCAGGCGCTTGAGGTACAGCTCGGTCTCGATGCGCAGCACCATGTCCATGTTCAGGGTGTTGTGGTGGGTGTAGAAGGGGCGTGCGGAAGCGCCGATCTCGAACGGAGTCAGGATGGGGGTATCCACCTCCAAAAAGCCCTTCTCGTCCAGATAAGCGCGGATCTCCTTCAGGATGCGGCTGCGCTTGATGAAGGTGTCCTTCACCTCCGGGTTTGCGATCAGGTCCACATAGCGCTGACGGTAACGCATCTCGGTATCGGTCAGGCCGTGGAACTTTTCGGGCAGGGGGCGCAGGCTCTTTGCCAGCAGGGTCAGCTCAGTGGCGCGCACGCTCAGCTCGCCGGTCTTGGTGCGGAACACCTCGCCCTTCACGCCGATAATGTCGCCCACGTCCAGCTTTTTAAAGGCGGCGTAGGCATCGTCACCCAGCTCGTCGCGGCGGACGTAAAGCTGGATATCGCCCTTGTCGTCGCGCAGGTGGGCAAAGCTGGCCTTGCCCATCACGCGCTTGGAAATCATACGGCCCGCCACGCTGACTTCCTTTCCCTCCAGCTCGTCAAAGCCATTGAGGATATCCGTGCTTTCATGCGTGCGGTCGTAGCGTGTGATGGCGTAGGGGTCCTGCCCCGCCTGGCGCAGCTTGCGCAGCTTTTCGCGGCGGATGCTCTCCTGCTCGGTCAGCTGCTGGGGAACGGCGGCCTGTGTGTCCATGAAACCCTCTCCTTTGGTATGCTAATGCGTCACCGGCTGATTTCCAGCACCTTGAGCTTCATCACGCCGGCGGGAACCTCCACATCGACGGTCTCGCCCTTGCGCTTGCCCAGGAGCGCCGCGCCGATGGGGCTTTCGGAGCTGATTTTCATGTTCTTGGGGTCGGTTTCGTTTGCGCCCACGATGGTGATGGTCTGTTCGATCTTCATGGTCAGATTCTGCACCTTCACGGTGTTGCCCACGCCGATCACATCGGTGCTGACCTCGTCGTCCTCCACCACCACGCAGTTGCGCAGGGTGTTTTCCATCTCCACGATTTTGGCCTCGATGCGGCTCTGCTCGTTCTTGGCCTCATCATACTCGGCATTCTCGCTCAGATCGCCAAAGCCGCGCGCGATGGCGATCTGCTCGGAGATTTCGTTGCGCCTGACGCTGATGTAGTAGTCCAGTTCCTTTTCCAGCTTCTCATACCCCTCGCGGGTAAGAATGACTTTCTTTTCCTGGTCCGCCATGGCTTTGGGTCTCCTTTCGGCGGCATGGGCCGCCCCTGCATTTCTGATATGCGCTTCGCCCCTTAAAATAGCACAAAGCAGCGCCGTCCGCCTGCTTGGCGGGGCGACGCTTGCGCCGGGGCATAGAATCACCAACGTATTATAGCCGCCCACAAGCCGCTTGTCAATGCCTGAAAGATCAGCAATCGCTTTCCAGAAAAAGGACAGGGGCGCGTATTGGCCTCATCGCCCCGCGCCCCCGCCATTTCCTTGATTTCCCTTTCCGTTGCCGCCTCCGCCGCCGTGGCGGCCCGGCTGTGTGTCCTCCTGCGCAGCGGGTTCCTCTCCCGCCGCCAACGCCTCCGTCAGCTCCCGGATCTCCCGCATGCTCATCCCCTGCACTTCCTGCGGGGTGAGAGAGGGATCGAGCGCCTGCGCCTCCAGAAATGCGCGGTACTTGCCATAGGACAGCCCGGCCTCGTGCGCAAGGGCTACCTCTTCAGGCTGTGCCGCACAGCAGAAGGTGTTCTTCCGTCCGGCCGCGCAGCCTTCCAGCCCGGCCAGCAGGCGCATGCTCTGCCCCTCGTTTTCCCCCACCACCGTCAGGGTAACCTCCTCGCCGCGCGATACGCAATCCGCAACAGCAGGACTGTCCAGTACCTGCTCGACGGCTTCGGCGTAGTTCTGATGCGTCAATGTGAGCTCCTGCACGAGCGCCCGACCATCCTCGTTGTAGCTCGTGACACCCACCACCCGGTCAAAGCGGTTCACGCTCAGTTCGAGGGAGGGATTCACATCGATGCTGATGACCGACGTAGGGGTGAAGTACAGACCGCCCATGCCGCCCAGCGCAATCATCAGGCAGGCCAGCGCAGGCGCCAGACGGCGGGTTACGACCCGGCGGCGGTA
>ENA-OOXJ01000265-OOXJ01000265.1-human-gut-metagenome-genome-assembly--contig:-NODE-265-length-47390-cov-16.402408_pt1 | contig 47390 bp, 43 predicted proteins | sample MGYA00241587_ERZ501343 | MGnify/ENA primary metagenome ERZ501343 (study PRJEB25962, sample SAMEA2042918) | human gut metagenome | biome: human gut; feature: human-associated habitat; material: faeces... | reverse complement strand
GGATGATCTCGGTGTTCTTGCGCACCTCGTCCATGCCGTCGCGGATGCGCATGATGGGCATGATCTTCAGGAAGCGGAGGATCTTGGCGACCTTGGGGTTCCTGAAAATGTCGGCCCTGGCTACGAATACCTTCTGCTTGCGGTCCATGGCCAGGATGACCAGCGCGTCCATCAGGGCGTTGGTGTGGTTGGGGGCGTAGATGACGGCCCCGTCGGCGGGGACCTTCTCCAGCCCGACGTATTTTATCCTGCGGTACGCCATCCGCAGCATGAAATCCACGTAATGCCGCAGAAAGGCGTAGAGCCCGTCGAAGTCCTGTATTTTCCTGTTTTCCTTCTTACTCATTGTCCTTGAAAATTATGCTGCCGCCTTGACATTGTCCTCCGGAAGGGGATGCCTGCGGAAGATGGCTGCCAGCGTGAGTCCCGCGATGATATGCCAGATGCCCCACCATGCCGTGACAAAGAGCATTCCGCCGTAGTGCCCGTGCCATATCTCCGGAGGGAAGATGGCCGGGTTGAACAGCAGCACCAGTCCTAAGCCGGAGTTCTGGATGCCGACCTCGATGGTCACGGAGCGGCGGTCCCTCAGCGGCAGGCGGCCCGCCATGCCCCCGAAGTACCCGGTGGCGAAGGCGGCGGCGTTGTGCACCAGTACGATGCAGAAAATGAAGATGATGTTGTCGATGAACAGCTGGAAGTTCTGGGCGAAGGAGGCCACCACCATCACTAAGAAGAGGAGGATGGAGAGGGTCTGCGCCGGCTTGGTGATCTTCTTCGTGGCATTGGGGAAATACCGGGCGAAGAGCATTCCTAAGACAATGGGGATGCCTAAGAGCAGGAGTATCTGCCAGAGCATCGGCAGGAAGGGGATGACTAACCGGGGAATGTCGCCGGAGACGCTGATGGCGCTGTAGTACAATGTGCCCCAGACGTAGAAGTTGAGGGGGGTTACTAACGGGGCGAAGGCTGTGGTCACGGCGGTCATGCTCACGGAAAGCTCGACGTTGCCCTTCGACAGGGAGGAGATGAAGTTGGAGATGTTGCCGCCGGGGCAGGAGGCCACTAATATCATGCCGAGGGCCACCATCGGGGTAATCCAGGGGTTCAGGGCCAGGCAGATCAGGAAGGTCACTGCGGGCAGGCCGACCCACTGCAGGAGGATGCCGGTGATGATGGACTTGGGATGGCGGAATACGTTCTTGAAGGTGTCTAACTTTATCCCGAGGGCTACTCCGAACATGATGAAGGCCAGCAGGATGTTGACAATCATCATGCCGTTCTCCCCGAAGTTGATGGAGATGGAGTTGAGGCTTTCTAACTGTTCTTTCATCGGTAAAAATTACAAATCCGCCGGAACTCGGTTGAAGCTCCGGCGGACTATTTTAATTGATTTATTCCTTAATTGCCTTAATGCCGGGCAGCTCTTTGCCCTCCAAGAACTCCAGCATCGCACCGCCGCCGGTGGACACATAGCTCACCTTGTCGGCATACCCCATCTGGGTCACAGCCGCTACGGAGTCTCCGCCGCCCACGAGGGTGAAGGCGCCTTTCTCAGTGGCCTCGGCGAGAATCTCTGCTATGGTGTTGGTGCCGTTGGCGAAGTTGGGCATCTCGAAGACGCCTACGGGACCGTTCCAGAGGATGGTCCTGGAGCCCAGCAGGACCTCTTTCCACTCGGCTACAGCCTTGGGGGAGGCGTCCATGCCCATCCAGCCGTCGGGAATGGCGTTCGAGGGGCATATCCGGGTGTGTGCGTTGTTGTCGAAAGCATCTGCGGCTACGACCTCTGTCGAGAAGTACAGCTTCACGCCTTTCTCCTTGGCCTTGGCTAAGGTGTCGAGGGCAGTCTGGAGCTGGTCGTCCTCCACGAGGGAGGTTCCGATGGTGCCGCCCTGGGCTTTCATGAAGGTGTAGACCATGCCGCCGCCGATGATCATGTTGTCGGCTAAGTCGAGCAGGTGCTCGATGACACCGAGCTTGGAGGATACCTTGGCACCGCCGAGGATGACGGTCAGGGGACGCTGGGGATTGCCCAGTACCTTGTCGATGGCCTTGATCTCACCCTCCATCACGTAGCCGAACATCTTGTCGTTGGGGAAATACTTGGCGATGAGGGCTGTGGAGGCGTGGGCGCGGTGAGCCGTGCCGAATGCGTCGTTGATGTAGCAGTCAGCGTATGAGGCCAGATGCTCGGTGAACTTCTTCTGGCTCTCCTTTACGGCAGCCTTGGCGGCCTTCTTCTCCTCGTCGGTGGCGTCCTCGGCCAGTCCGCGTGGCTTGCCCTCCTCCTCGGCGTAGAAACGCAGGTTCTCGAGCAGGAGCACCTCGCCGGGCTTCAGGGCAGCGGCCTGAGCGTCAGCCTTCATGCAGTCGGGAGCGAACTGTACCTTAGTGCCGAGCAGCTCCTCGATGCGGCCGATGATGTGCTTGAGTGAGAATTTTTCAGCGGGTCCCTTCGGCTTTCCGAGATGGGACATTATGATGAGAGCACCTCCGCCTGCCAGTACCTTCTTCAGGGTGGGAATCGCGGCGCGGATACGTGTGTCGTCAGTGATGTTGAAATTGGCGTCGAGCGGAACGTTGAAATCCACTCTCACAATGGCCTTCTTGCCATTAAAGTCATAAGAGTCTATGTTCTGCATAATTCCTAGAATTAGTCCGGCCGCAAAATTACAAAAATCTCCGGAATAACCTTGCAGAAAATGCGTTTGTGTAAATAATGTCGGGAGAGGGTATTTCTGTAACGGACTGATATTCAGGAGGACTTTTTTTCTATCGCTCCCGAAGTGCTTTTATAAAGTGCTTTTGGGAGCGGTGTGTAGTACGAATAGGCTGTGTGTCAGCGTTGTAGCGGCTAATGTCTCTCCCCGATGTTTTCTCGTTCGGCATCGGGAAGTGGGGAAGTGCCGTGCAGCAGCAGCGGCCGGATGGCAAAACGGCAAATATTCCGTATCTTTGGCGCATGAATATAGAAAGACCATCTGAGAGCTGGGGCGATTACCAGCTGATAGACTCCGGCGGATTCGAGAAGCTGGAGCGTTTCGGACGTTATACGATGATAAGGCCTGAGCCGAAGGCGCTGTGGGACAAGGCGCTGCCCGAAGGGGAGTGGAAGAGGAGGGCGCAGACGGCGTTTACTCCCGGGGCCGGCTTCTCCAAGGCGGGGAAGGAGGACAGCGGGGTGTGGACCATGCTCGGGCGGATGCAGGAGCAGTGGAACATCACCTACAGGCTGCCGGCGGTGAAAAATCCCGGAGGCAATGCGGCCGGGACGGCAGTCAGCGGGAATGGCGGAACCGGAACCGCCGAAGAAGCGGCAGCGGCAAAAATCCTCGCGGAGTGCGGCGGTGCGGACCTGCACCTGCGCTTAGGCCTCACGGCATTCAAGCACGTGGGCGTTTTCCCGGAACAGGCTCCGAACTGGGATTTCATCTACAGGCAGGTGGCCCGTCTGCGTGCCAACAATATAAAAAGAGGTGTCGCCCAGCCTCCGCGGGTACTCAACCTCTTCGCCTACACCGGTGCCGCATCCTTAGCTGCAAAGGCCGCCGGCGCCGACGTCACCCACCTCGACTCAGTCCGCCAGGTGGTCACCTGGGCCAGGCACAATATGGAGATATCCTCCCTCGACGGCATCCGCTGGACCATCGACGATGCCCTCAAGTACGTCATCCGTCAGGTACGCCGCGGAGCTTGTTTCGACGGCATCATCCTCGACCCTCCCGCCTACGGCCGCGGCCCGGACGGAGAGCGCTGGAAGCTGGACGAGTGCCTGAACGACATTCTCAAGGGCTGCGCTCAGATTCTCGCTCCGATGAACAGCTTCTTAGTGCTGAACCTCTATTCCAACGGCTACTCGGCCATGCTCGCGGATACCCTCGTGGCCTGCGCCTTCGGTCCGGCAGGCCGCCGCACTTCCGGAGAGCTGGTCCTCCAGGATGATTTCGGCCGCATTCTGCCCCTGAGTGTATACACCCGTCTTGAACGTTAAGTTAAACAAATAGAAATTATGAGAAAAATACTTGTCTCCATTGTCCTGCTGCTGTCCTGTCTACAGGCGGCGCAGGCTGAGAAAGTAAGCCGGGAGCAGGCGGAGGAAGCGGCCGTCGCTTTTTTCCGGTCAGCCCGCCATACAGGCATCAGTCCGGTTTCGGCGCCTTCCCTGAGAATAGTGCGGTGCAGCAGCTCCGTTCCGGTCGGCCTCCCGTCCGAGGACGCTGCATTCTATGTATTCAACAATACTTCCGGCTCCGGGACTCCGGTGAAGGTGCTGGAGACAGCCCTGTGGGACCAGAGTGACCCTTATAACAGACTTTGTCCGGAGGTGAACGGAGCTCTCAGTCTGACTGGCTGCACGGCTACGGCGCTGGCCATAGTCATGCGTTACTACAAGTGGCCTGAGAGGGGTGCGGGGACTCTGCCCGGCTATACTACAGCGAGTTACGGGGCGTGGGTGGATGAAGTGAAGCTGGGACATGCCTACGACTGGGACAAGATGCTCCTGTACTACCACGATGACCAGTGGCAGCCGCAATCGAGGAGTTTACCGTCCGGAGCCCGAAGGGAGTGTCCCGGATATCATTGTCTACGATAGATTGATTATAAGAAGAATATGAAAAAAGTACTTACCGCCGCGGCAGCTGTGATGCTGGCATTTGCGGCAACTGCCTGTCCGGTCGCGGACGGGCCGGATGACGGTATCTCCCGTCAGAAACTGTTTTTTGTGGATGCTCAGGATACATCCAGAGCTGTCTCCTGCTACCGTATACCGGCAATCACTACTGCGCCGGACGGCAGCCTGATAGCCGCTATAGACGAGCGGGTGCCCTCTTGCGGGGACCTGAAATGGAGCCGGGATATCAACATCGTCATCCGCCGCAGCACCGACGGTGGCCGGACATGGGGCCCGGTGGAGAGGGTGGCGGACTTTCCCGACGGGCAGTCGGCCTCTGACCCCTCGCTGATAACCGACACTGTCAGCGGTACGGTATTCCTCTTCTACAATTTCATGGACCACGACCGTGCGAAGGACGTCTATTTCTTCCACGTCGTGTACAGTACGGACAACGGCCTGACATGGTCTGAGCCGGAGGACATCACGGCTCAGGTGGCTCCTGAGGAGTGGAGGGGCGACTTCAAGTTCCTTACATCCGGTCAGGGTACGGCCACCCGCGACGGCCGCCTCCTGCATACGATGGTGAACCTCCAGAAGGGCCTGCATCTGATAGAGAGTACCGACGGCGGCCGCACCTGGCATCTGTTGGAGGCTCCGATAGCTCCTGCCGATGAGTCGAAGGTAATCGAGCTGCCTGACGGACGCTGGATGATCAACAGCCGGGTCAACGATGGCGGCATGCGCTGGATCCATATTTCGGAGGACAAGGGCCGCACCTGGATCTCAAACCCTCATCCTGACCTGCCGGATCCCGGCTGCAACGGCGCCATTGTCCATTATCCGTACCTCGGGGGAGATGACGGCTGTCTGCTCTTCGTCAACGCTGCCGATTCCGAGTACCGCCGCAACCTGACTCTGCGCTGGAGTACGGACGGCGGTCTGACCTGGAGTGCCGGGCTGACTATAGTGGAGGGCGATGCCGGCTATTCCGACCTTGCCGTCCTTCCTTCCGGAGATGTCGTCGTGTTCTACGAGCGTGACGGATATACTGTCAATGAGGTGGCAGTTGTCCCTAAATCAGCATTGGGTATAGATAATTAGATAAAAAAAAGTGGCGGTTGGGAGATTTTTTATATTTTTGCGTGTTATTTTCGGATAAAAAGGTATATGCGCAAAAAATCGGATAAACAATATATTCTCAACCGCGAGACACTCGATTACGATGTGGTGGAACAGCCGTCTTTGATTAAGCGATCTCTGAAGGCTGTTCTGCTTTATGCTTTTTCAAGTGTGTCGGTATTTCTGCTTTCTCTCTTTTTGCTGACGGATGTGTTCCATCTCAAGACTCCTAAAAGACTGCTGGTGGAGAGAGAATCGAAGGAATGGCATTCGAAGCTGGATATTATGCAGCGCAGGTTGGAGTCAGCGGACATGGCCCTGCAGGATATGGAACGCAGGGACAACTCTCTGTACCGTTCGGTATTCGGAATGGAAAAGATACCGGAAGATATACGTAATGCCGGTTATGGCGGTGTGGACCGTTATGCGGATATCCGCGAGCGCGATTATACAGGAGAGCTGACGGCATCCGTGATGCTCTCCGATATCCTTATGAAGAAAGCGTATGTTCAGTCCAAGTCCTTTGACCAGGTGGCGCTCATATCCGAGAGGGCTGCGGAGATGGCTCTATGCGCTCCGACCATTCCTCCGGTCAACTATGCTCATGTGCGTCAGGCTTCCGGTTTCGGTACACGTGTGGACCCTATACTGAAGAACCGCTACGGCAGGCATCTCGGAGTGGACCTCGCACCCAAGTCCGGCCGTGACGGAGAACCGATTTATGTAACCGGCAACGGTGTGGTGAAATATGTCGGATACGACGCGGGCGGATATGGACGCTATATACTGGTGGATCATGGTTTCGGATACCAGACGCGGTATGCGCATCTGAGTAAGGCCCTCGTGGTCAAAGGACAGGAGGTGAAGCGCGGACAGCAGATCGCAGAGATGGGCAATACCGGCCGCTCTACAGGTACTCACCTGCATTATGAGGTCATCTATATGAAGCGTCACGTCAACCCTGTGAACTATTACAACAAAGACATTCTTCCCGAGGATTACGCCGCCATCATCGACTCTTCCAACGAGAAGCCCATGAGCTGATATTATGGGCAAGCTGAAGTACGATAAGGACCTTCTGGACTTTGTCGAGGAAAAGCACTCGGCCGGATATCTTGTGCTGCGGATACTTAAGTTTGTGGCCTATACCCTGGCTTTGGTTGTCCTGTATTTTATAATCTTTACCCTTTTCTTCTCTTCTGAGGAGGAGAGGCGCATGATATCTGAGAGCCGTCTGATAGAGGAGCAGTATGACAATCTGGCCAAGCAGACAGACCTCCTCGAGAATGTCATCAAGGAACTGGGCCAGAAGGACGAGCACATCTACCATGAGCTGTTCAATACGGATTTCCCCGATTTTTCGTTCTCTGACTCATCATCAGTGGACTATATGTCAGACTCGGTGTACAGTGAGGCGGTGATTTTACACACGGCCGAGAAAATCAGCCGCTTAGAAGTAGAGTACGATTACTGCTCCGAGCTTATTTCCCAGATAATGGACTCGCTTTCGGTGGACGGACGTTCGGATGCACTGGTGAGTATGCCGTCGATTCTGCCGATTGCAGATTTCCCTCTCGGCAACGTGGGGGCGTCGATAGGCCGCAAGATGCATCCCTTTTATAAAAAGGTAGTCTACCACGGAGGGTTGGACCTGGTGGCTCCGGTAGGAGTGGAGGTGAGGGCGACGGCCGACGGACGTGTCAAGTCGGTAGAGCGTGCCCAGAAACTGCAGGGTACCAGGATAGTCATAGACCATGGCAACGGCTATGAGACCGTCTATGCGCATCTGTCGGACCTGTTGGTGCGTAAAGGACAGAAAGTGAGCCGGGGGGATGTGATAGGCCGTACTGGCAACAGCGGTACGTCATTCGCACCGCATCTGCACTATGAGGTGCAGTTCAACGGTCAGCAGCAGGATCCTCTTAACTATTTCAACGGGGAGCTGGATACAGACCGTTACGGAGAGCTGCTCATATATGCAGTCAATACAGGACAATCACTTGACTAAACAACTATACCGCTATGCCGTACAAGGAATACAAACCGGAGAAGCTGTACTACAGCATTGGCGAGGTGGCTGAGATACTCGGAGAGAGCACATCGCTGGTCCGTTTCTGGTCGGACACCTTCACGGACTTTGTGAAACCGGAGCGCAACCGCAAGGGCAACCGCAGGTTCCATCCTTCGGATGTGGAGAATCTCAAGATTATCCACCATTTGGTGAAGGACCTGAAAATGACTCTCGACGGTGCGGCTGCGAGAATGAAGAACAACAGGGAGGGCTTGGACAACCGTACTGAGGTCGTGGCGCGTCTGCGCGGTATCCGTGAATCCCTGCTCGAAATTTCTAAATCCCTCGGCTGATGAAGGCTTCGGCAGTAGCAGCGGCGATAGAGGAGATGGCCCCCCTGTCGCTTCAGGAGTCCTGGGACAATTCGGGATTCTGCATCGGGGACGGCACCTGTGAGGTGCATAAGGCCATCGTGGGTTTCGACTGCACTCCGGAACTGATTCAGGAGGCGGTGGAGGAGGGGGCAGATATGGTGATAACCCACCATCCCCTGATTTTCGGAGGAATAAAGAAAATATCCGGAGCGACTATGACCGGACGGACCGTCATGGCGGCAATCCGTCACGGTATAACCGTCTATGCCTGTCATACCAATATGGACAAGGTCCCCGGCGGAGTCAGCGGTACAACTGCGGCCCGTATCGGTCTGCAGAATGTCAGGGTGCTGGACAGCGATGTCGACGGTAACGGCCTTGGAATCATCGGAGAGCTGCCGGAGGCCATGCCGGCGGAGGCATTTCTCCTTCAGATGAAGGAGCGTATGGGCCTTAAGGCACTGCGCCATTCGGCCCTGTCTCAAAAGCCTGTCCGCACTGTCGCTCTGTGCGGAGGAAGCGGCCGTTCGCTGATATTGAAGGCTGCGGCAGCAGGGGCGGATGTCTATGTCTCAGGCGACATATCCTACCATGATTTTTATGCCCCGGACGGCATGATGATTGCAGATATAGGACATTTTGAGAGTGAGGCGGAGATAATAGGTGTGATATGTGATACCGTTAGGGAAAAAATTCCTAACTTTGCCGTCCAATCCGCACGGAGGAGTACGGTTAATCCAGTATATTATTTATAGAACAGATATGGCTACAACTAAACAGAAGAATTTGATCGATACCCCTATCGACAGGCGGGAGACTTTCGTTTCCCTCTCCAAGAGCATCAATGACACCGATGCCGGCATGGAGCACAAGCTTCATACCTTGTATCTGATTCAGCAGAAGGATTCCAAGATAGACGAGATCCACATGCTGCTCGGAGAGCTTCCCGATGAGATCCGTGATCTCGAGGATGAGATAGAGGGACTCAAGACCCGTGTAGGCAAGATCCGCGAGGAGATTGCAGACGCTGAGAAGTTCGTGGCTCAGAAGAAGATCGAGGCAGAAAACAGCAAGAGCGCCATCTCCAAGTATCAGGAGCAGCAGGCCAATGTGAAGAACAACCGTGAGTATGTCTCCATCTCCCGCGAGATCGAGTATCAGCAGCTTGAGCTCGAGCTGGCCAATAAGCGCATAAATGAGAAAAATGCCAATATCGCCCAGCTCAAGGCCGCTGTGACCGCAACTCAGAACAGCATAGCTCAGAAAGAGGCGGACCTCGAGGAGAAAAAGAAAGAATGTGAGTCCATCACAGAGGAGACGGCTAAGGAGGAGGAGACTCTGACAAAAGAGATTGCTGAGCTCAAGAGCTCCATAGACGCACGTACTCTTGCCGCGTATGAGAAAGTAAGGGCCAATGCGCACAACGGCCTGGCAGTCGTGACTGTCAAGAGGGATGCCTGCGGCGGATGCTTCAACAAGATTCCCCCTCAGAGACAGCTCGATATCGCGCAGAACAAGAAGATTATCGTGTGCGAGTACTGCGGCCGTATCTTAGTAAGCCCTGACTTCGAGGAAGACAAGGAAGCTAAGTAATGAGAAGGACGTTCTTCAGGCATGTAGGACAGACTTCGCCATCCCCTTTGGCTATTGAGGTAGACAGGGCGGATGGCGTTTTTCTCTACAGCGGTGACCGGAGGTATGTGGACCTGGTCTCAGGGGTATGTGTCAGCAATGTCGGACACAATCATCCTGAGGTCGTGGAAGCCGTGCGCCGTCAGGCCGGGGACTATTTTCATCTGATGGTGTACGGAGAGATGATTGAGGCCCCGCAGGTACTTCATGCTCAGCTTCTGACTTCTATCCTGCCGCCTTCATTGGACTGCATATATTATGTCAACTCCGGCTCTGAGGCGGTGGATGCCGCTCTGAAACTTGCCAAGCGCCTTACTGGACGCCGCCGCATGGCTTCGTTCATCAATTGTTACCACGGTTCCTCTCATACCTCGATGAGCCTGATGAGCGATGAGGCCCGGAAGGATGCCTTCCGTCCGCTGCTGCCAGAGGTGGATTATCTGCATTTCAACCGTTTTGAGGACCTTGTACGCATCACGGAAGATACCGCCTGCGTTATTGTGGAACCTGTGCAGGGAGAAGCAGGAGTGATACTGCCGGCGGAAGGATTTCTTCAGGCCCTCCGCGAGAGATGTGACAGGACTGGAACAATGCTTGTGTTCGACGAGGTGCAGACCGGTTTCGGCCGTACCGGAAGGATGTTCGCATTTGAGAGGTTCGGTGTTGTGCCGGATATTTTAGTTTTGGCCAAGGCCCTCGGAGGCGGGATGCCGCTCGGAGGGGTGGTCTCTTCGAAGCAGAGATTAGATGCGTTTACCCACGACCCTGTATTGGGCCATATCACGACGTTCGGGGGACATCCTGTCTGCTGTGCTGCTGCCCTTGCATCTCTGAAGGTGCTGCTGCGGGAGGACTGGGTGGCTCAGGCAGAAGTCAAGGGACGGTATTTCGAGGACTCCCTGTGCTCTCATCCGGCCGTTAAGGAGATCCGCAGAGCCGGTCTGCTCATGGCCGTGGATCTCGGGACGCAGGAGGCGGCGGAGAAAATGTTAGGTCTGCTTCTTGAGGAAGGGGCAGTGAGCGATTATTTTCTTTATCATCCGACCTCATTCCGGATTGCGCCTCCGCTGAGTATCGGACAAGAAGAGACGGATGCGGCAGTGGAGATTGTGAAAAAGGCGCTGAATAGACTGTAAGACATTATGGCAAAGACGACAAGACCTAAGACTAAGAAAGATGTCTCCATAGATGCCATCGGGTTGGAGGCAGGGAAGGTGCCGCCTCAGGCTGTGGATGTGGAAGAGGCTGTGCTGGGAGCTATGATGATAGAACCCAACTGTGTGCCCGATGTCCTGGACTCTCTTACGGCTGACTGTTTCTATAAGGATGCCAACCGCAAAGTATTTATGGCTGTCTCTGCTTTGTCAGCCGAGCATCAGCCCGTGGATATCTATACGGTGACCGAGCAGCTCAGGCGTATGGGACTCATCGATGAGGTGGGCGGCCCTTATTACCTCAGCCTGCTGTCGTCCAAGGTGGGTGCGGCGGCTCATGTGGACTATCATGTCAAGATTCTGCTCCAGAAATATATTCAGAGGGAGCTCATAACTATCTCGGCTGAGATGCAGAGGGATTCGTTCGATGACAGTATTCCTGTGGATGACCTGCTGGACAATTCCCAGAGCAAGCTGTTCGAGCTGGCCGAGAAGAATATGAAACGGGCGACGCTGCCCGTGCAGGATGTCATTAAGGACACCGTGGCCGAGATTGAGGCCAATCAGGACAGGACAGACGGACTGAGTGGAGTGCCGTCAGGCTTTACCGGTATAGATAAGGTGACGCTCGGCTGGCAGGAGTCGGACTTGGTCATTATTGCAGCCCGTCCCTCGATGGGTAAGACGGCTTTTGTGCTTACGATGGCCCGCAATATGGCTGTAGAGCACCGCATACCGGTGGCCTTCTTCTCCCTTGAGATGTCTTCCAAACAGCTTGTGAAGAGACTGCTGGTCTCTGAGACAGGCCTGTCTTCAGAGAAGATAAGAGGAGGAAAGAAACTGCAGGATTATGAGATAGTTCAGCTGCATGAGAGGATTAAGGACCTGACTGCCGCGCCGCTGTTCATAGACGATACACCGTCGATATCCGTATATGAGCTGCGTTCGAAGGCCCGCCGTCTGGTGAGCAATGCCGGGGTGAAGCTCATTATCGTCGACTACCTTCAGCTGATGACCGGCCCTCCGGAACTGAGGGGTATGAGGGAGCAGGAGGTCTCGAATATCTCCCGTTCGCTGAAGGCTATTGCCAAGGAACTTTCCATACCTGTGATAGCACTGTCGCAGTTGAGCCGTGATGTGGAGAAGCGGGGAGGAAACAAGATACCTCAGCTCAGCGACCTGCGTGAGTCCGGTGCCATCGAGCAGGATGCCGATATCGTAATGTTCATCCACCGTCCTGACTACTATGGGACAGAGGAAGAGGGTGCTGTGCCCGGACAGGCCCAGATTATCATAGCCAAGCACCGAAACGGCTCGACAGATGTAGTGCCCATGATATTCCGTAAGAACGAGGCCCGCTTCGTGGATGCTAATGAGGGCGGTTTTCTCGTTCCGGAGGAAGATGTGGAAGAGTACAGGGGGGTGGAGTCGAGCATGAACAACTCTGAATTTGATCAGGATTTTTAGACATATCGCCGTACTGCTGCTCATGGGCGCGTTCTCGTTTCCGCTCAGCGGGCAGTGTTTCCCCATACATCCTGAGCTCGCTCAGGAGCATGCTTTCAAACAAGGGGAAAGACTTTCCTATATCATCCATTACAAGTGGCTCGGCATACGTACTGATGTCGGGGCGGCTCAGGTCTCTCTGCTTGACGGCGGGGAACAGAACGGCCGGCGGCTCCTGCATCCTGTGGCGGTAGGCATGACCTACAGGTTCTGGGATGTGTTTTTCAAGGTGAGGGACAAGTATGAGTCGGTCTTTTACGAGGACAGTGTCAGACCTGTGTATTTTCACCGCGACATACATGAGGGGAAATACACTATACAGAACTACTATCACTGGGATGACAGTACTCATGCCATCAGTGCCGAGGTCGTCAAGTCCGACCGGATAATCGACACGCTTCTGCCGGGACATGAATGCACTTTTGATATCCTGACTCTGTTCTACAACGCACGCAACATGGATTTCGAGGCTCTTGAGGCGGGTGTCAACAATCCGGTGTCCTTTGCTATAGATGAAGAGGTATTCGATATATACTTCCGGTATGTCGGACGGGAGGAAAAACGTATCCCGGGATTAGGAGTCTACAGGACTCTGAAGTTTGCTGCAAAGGTGGTGGCCGGGGAGGTGTTCACAGGGGAACAGGAGATGCTTATCTGGGTCTCTGATGACATGAACCGCGTGCCTCTGCTCTTCGAATCCCCTGTCATTGTCGGCTCGGTGTTCGGGCGTCTGTCGGGATGGGACGGTCTCAGGTATCCTTTGGAAGAATGCAAGGTCATAAAAAATAAATAGAAAAATGAAACATCAGGAAGCACCAGTAATCAAACATGCCGGCAGGGTACTGTCGGTCACATCTGTTCAGACTAAGGTGGAGATACAGGCTCAGACTGCCTGTGCGGCCTGTCATGCCAGGGCTGTCTGCGGGGCGTCCAACGGTGAGAGCAGGATTCTGACAGTCCGCCGTCCTGACGACGGAACGGTGAAGCCTGGGGATGATGTCAATGTCGTTATCCGTCAGGGTCAGGGATTCAAAGCAGTTTTCATAGCTTATCTTGTTCCCTTGTTCATCTTATTGGTTTTATTATTAACTTTGCCTCTGTTTTTTGAGAATGAACTGGTGACTGGGCTGGGAGCCCTTGGCTTCGTGGCATTGTACTATCTGGTACTCGCCCAGTTCAGGGACAGGCTCAACAGCGGTTTCGTGTTTACAGTGGAAAAGATTAATTAACAATACTACAGATGGGTACAACATTTATTTTTACTGTCATCATCCTCAGTGTGTTGGGATTGCTCCTCGCAGTAGTTCTCTTCTTAGTGGCTAAGAAGTTCAAAGTTGAGGAGGATCCGCTCATCGATGTCGTGGAGGCCACTATGCCTGGGGCCAACTGCGGAGGCTGCGGCTTCGCCGGCTGCCGGGCTTTTGCCGAGGCCTGCGTCAAGTCCAAGTCACTTGACGGCAAGTTCTGCCCTGTTGGCGGTAATGCCGTGATGCAGAAAGTGGCCGCTCATCTTGGCGTTACTGTGGAGGAAAAAGCGCCTATGGTGGCTGTCGTCAGATGTAACGGTACATGCGCCAACAGAGCCCGTACAAGTCAGTATGACGGTTCCGTCTCCTGCCGTATCATGAACTCGCTTTACAGCGGTGACACAGCCTGCCGCTACGGTTGTCTGGGCGGTGGTGATTGTGAGAAAGCCTGCCCTTTCGGAGCTATCAAGGTCAACCCGGAGACGCTTATCCCCGAAGTGGACGAGGACAAGTGCACTGCCTGCGGCGCATGTGTCAGGGCTTGCCCTAAAGGTATTATAGAGCTGCGCAACAAGGGCCCCAAGAATCGTCGCGTGTATGTCTCGTGTATGAACCAGGACAAGGGAGGGGTGGCCCGCAAGGCCTGTTCCGCGGCATGTATCGGCTGCCGCAAGTGTGAGAAAGTCTGTCCTTTCGGAGCCATCACCGTCGAGAACAATCTCTCATATATAGATTTCAACAAATGTAAGCTCTGCCGCAAGTGCGTTGCCGAGTGCCCCACAGGAGCTATCCACGCCGTGAACTTCCCTCCGAAGCCGGCCGCTCCAGCCACACCCGAAGCTGCCCCCGCGGCGGCACCCGCCCCTGCAGCAGAAACACCTAAAGAATAACCGCATGAGACGTACATTTTCAATGGGTGGCGTACACCCCTGCGACTGCAAGATATCCGCTGATTCAGCGATAGAGATATTCCCTCTTCCTCAGAGGATGTACATTTCTATGTCCCAGCATCTCGGTGCTCCGGCCAAGCCTCTTGTCCAGAAAGGCGACAAGGTCAAGGCCGGGCAGTTGATAGGAGCCTCCGCTGGTTTCATCTCCGCCAACATCCACAGCTCTGTTTCCGGAACGGTGGCGGCTGTCGATCCCTATGCCGACTTAGCCGGCAATCCGGTGATGCACGTGGTTGTCGATGTTGAGGGCGACGAGTGGGAGGAGTCCATTGACCGCACTTCTGATGTCGTACGGGAGATCAAGCTCGGCCCGGCTGAGATTATCAAGAGAATTGCCGACTGCGGCATAGTGGGTATGGGCGGTGCTTCCTTTCCGACCCATGTCAAGCTGTCTCCCCCTCCGGGAAAGAAGGCCGAGTTCCTGATTATCAACGGAGCAGAGTGCGAGCCTTACCTGACCTCCGACTACCGCCTGATGGTCGAGCATCCGGAAGAGGTCCTGCTGGGCGCCCGTATCATGATGAAGGCCCTGGGCGTGACCAAAGGCTATATCGGCATAGAGGACAATAAGCCCGCCGCTATAGAGGCCATGCGTAGGCTGACCGCCTCTTCCTATACGGAGATAAAGGTGGTTCCTCTGAAGAAGAAATACCCTCAGGGCGGTGAAAAGCAGCTTATCGACGCTGTCACCGGCCGTAAGGTGCCCTCGATGGGCCTGCCCATCGATACCGGGGTGGTGGTGCAGAATGTGGGTACTTCCTACGCCGTGTATGAGGCCGTACAGAAGAATAAGCCTCTCTTCGAGGGAGTGATGACCATTACCGGGCAGTGTCTGGGAGGACAGCACAATTTTCTGGTACGTACCGGCACCACATTTGACCGTATCCTGGAGTATGTGGGCGGAGTGCCGCAGACTGCGGCCAAGATTATCAGCGGAGGTCCCATGATGGGCAAGGCTGTGTCCAATCTGTCCGCCGCCACTGTCAAGAGCTCCTCGTCCCTGCTTCTGCTTACCGAGGAACAGACCCGCCGCCGTGCCGAGGGCGAGTGTATCCGCTGCGGCAAATGCGTTGAGGCCTGTCCTATGGGGCTGGAGCCCTATCTGCTCAACAAGCTCTCCCGTGCCGGCCGCATGGAGGATCTGGAGGAGCACAAGGTGTACGACTGCATCGAGTGCGGATGCTGCATGTTCACCTGTCCCGCATATATACCGCTGCTCGACTACATCCGCACCGGCAAGGCCGATGTGATGCGTATCATGCGCAGCCGTCCTAAAAAGTAACCGATTAAATACTTGAGATATATGAGAAAGCTGATAGTCTCTCCCGCACCCCACGTGCATGGCAGCGAGAGCACCAGGAAGATCATGCTGGACGTGATCATAGCCTTAGCTCCCTCGATGCTGGTGGCCGTGTATTTCTTCGGCCTGAGCGCCATCCAGCTCCTGCTGGTGTCAGTGCTCGTCTGCGTGGGACTGGAGTACCTGATTCAGAAGTACCTGTTCCGCAGGCAGCCCACGGTCAGCGACCTGTCTGCCGTAGTGACCGGAGTGCTTCTGGCGCTCAACCTCCCTCCCTCGGCTCCCTGGTGGGTGGCCGTGATAGGCGGTGTGGTGGCCATAGGCATCACCAAGATGACATTCGGAGGTCTGGGACACAACATCTTCAACCCCGCCCTGGTGGGCCGTGTCTTCCTTCTGGTCTCCTTCCCCGTAATCATGACGGACTGGACGGTGCCTGAGTCAATCTTCCGTCCCGGAGTGGATGCAGTCTCCGGTGCGACTCCCCTCGCCATAGTCAAGGAAGGACTGGCCCAGGGGCAGACAGTGGAACAGATTCTGGCGGCCAATCCGGATCTCTCGTACGGTCAGATGCTCTTTGCCCGGGCAGGCGGCTCTGCCGGCGAGGCCTCGGCCCTGGCTCTGATTATAGGATTCATCTACCTGCTGGTACGCAAGGTCATCCGTCCCCATATTCCTGTCACCATCATTCTGACTGTGGCCGTGATGTCCGGCATCTTCTGGCTCATCAACCCTGAGCAGTACACCGATCCTCTGTTCAACATCCTCACCGGTGGCCTCCTCCTCGGATCCATTTTCATGGCCACCGACTATGTGACCTCACCGATGGCGCCCAAGGGCATGATCATCTACGGTATCGGTATCGGAGTGCTCACCGTGCTTATCCGCTACTTCGGTTCCTATCCCGAAGGTGTGTCCTTCGCGATACTGATTATGAACTCGATAGTTCCCCTGCTCAACAAATACATAAAGCCCGCAAGGTTCGGGAAGGAGGTAAAACATGCCTAAAGAATCCACACTCCGCAGCATGGCTGTCTGCCTCTTCCTGGTGTGTCTGGCCTGCTCAGCCCTCCTCGGGGGCGTGTATGTGCTGACCCTCGACAAGATCAACCAGGAGGTGGTCAAGAAGACCAACAACGCCATAGCCTTAGTAACCCCCGAATTTGACAATGAACCCTCTGCCGAGAGCCTCTCAGTCGAGCTGGACGGCGACGAGATTACCGTTTATCCCGCCAAAAAAGGCGGAGAGACTGTCGGATATGCCATAGAGTCCTTCACGTCGAAAGGCTTCAGCGGCACGATCAACATCATGGTCGGATTCGACATGGACGGCAACATCACCGGTACCTCAGTCATTTCCCACGCCGAGACTCCCGGTCTGGGCGCCAAGATGACCGAGCCCTCCTTCTATTCCCAGTTCGTGGGCAAGAACCCCGCGTCCTTCCGCCTGGCAGTGACCAAGGACGGAGGAGAGGTGGACGCCATCACTGCCTCCACCATCACCTCCAGGGCCTACTGCGATGCCGTGGACAGGGCCTGGAGAGCATTTCAGAAAGTAGTAAACTCTAAATAGTAGCGGAATATGAGTAAACTGAGAATTATAACCAACGGCATCATAAAGGACAACCCTACCTTCGTCCTCGTGCTCGGTATGTGCCCCACCATCGGCACCACCACTTCCGCAATCAACGGTATGGGAATGGGACTTGCCACGACTTTCGTCCTGATTCTCTCCAATGTATTTATCTCCATGTTCGCCAAGATGATCCCCGATAAGGTCAGGATACCTGCCTATATCGTGATCATAGCATCTTTCGTGACTGTACTCCAGCTGCTGATGCAGGCATACGTGCCTGAGCTTTATGCGGCCTTAGGTCTGTTCATCCCTTTGATTGTGGTGAACTGTATCATTCTCGGACGTGCGGAGGCTTTCGCCAACAAGAATACTCCTTTGGACTCGGCTCTTGACGGTATAGGCATAGGACTCGGCTTTACCCTGGCTCTTACGTTCATTGGTCTGGTGCGCGAGCTGCTGGGCAGCCTTTCCCTCTTCGGTATGAAGCTCGGTGAAGGCGACGGTATGCTGGCGTTCGTCCTGGCTCCCGGCGGATTCCTGGTGCTGGGATATCTCATGGTGATCTTCAGAAAACTTATTAGCAAAAAGGCTTAATCGATATGGAATATCTGATAATTATCATATCTGCGGTATTTGTCAACAATATCGTACTTTCCCAGTTCCTCGGAATCTGTCCTTTTCTCGGTGTGTCGAACAAGGTCAGCACGGCTACCGGTATGTCGGCGGCAGTGGTCTTTGTGATAACACTCTCGACTTTGGTGACATATCTGCTGCACTACTATGTACTGGTGCCTTTGGGAATAGAGTTTATGATGACGATTGTGTTCATTCTGGTTATTGCGGCTCTCGTGCAGATGGTGGAGATTATACTCAAGAAGATATCTCCGTCGCTGTATCAGGCTCTCGGCATATTCCTTCCACTGATTACCACAAACTGTACAGTGCTTGGAGTAGCCATTAACGTGGTGACCAAGGAGTTCACATTCGGAGGCGAGGCACATCTGCTCAATCTCGGCGAGACAGTGGTCTACGCAGCTTCGAGCGCTCTCGGTTTCGGTGTGGCAATGGTGCTTTTCGCCGGTATCCGCGAGCAGTTGGACTTAGTGAGCGTGCCCAAGGCTTTCAAGGGAACTCCCATAGCTCTGATTACGGCCGGTATTCTCGCTATGGCATTTATGGGATTCAGCGGACTTGTATAGGGTATGACGACACTTACGGATATAGAGAAGTCAGTAGCTGCCGGGCATTTGGACGATGCCCGCGAGGAGCTCGAGCGTCTGCTGGCAGCCGAGCCGGACAATGCGCAGGCTTGGTTTCTGCTTGGGGGTATCTACCGCAGGCATGAGCTTTGGGGAGACGCCATCAATGCCTATAACCGGGCCAAGCTGATAGAGCCGGAGGGGCCGGCTGCTGCTGCAATAGAATCGATATATGATATCCTGCACTTTGTCAATGTAGACCTGATGAATCCTTAGCGCGGGGTAAGTACATAGAGGACTATGCCTATGGCGACAGAGACATTCAGTGAGTGCTTTGTGCCCCACTGCGGAATCTCGAGGGTCCAGTCGCATAAGTCCACTGCTTCCTGAGATATGCCGTGAACTTCATTTCCGAAGATTACGGCATATTTTTTATCTCTCTCAAGCCGGCGCTCGCCGTTCAGGAAGCTGTCGGCTGACACCGAATTCTCGGTCTGCTCTACTCCGATGATGATATGTCCTTTGTCTTTCAGTTCCCTGACGGCATCTACTGTGTTTTCCCTATATGCCCAGTCTACGGAGAATTCTGCTCCGAGGGCTGACTTGTGGATCTCAGGAGAGGGCGGAGTGGAACTTATGCCGCAGAGAACGATGCCGGATGCCTTGAATGCATCTGCGGTACGGAATGCCGAGCCGATGTTGTGGCGGCTCCGGACATTGTCGAGGACTACGGTTATGGGGCTTTTTGCGAGGGCCTTATATTCATCGACGGCCGGACGGCCGAGTTCGCTGTTCAATAATTTTCTAAACATTTGCCAAAACTTAAAATTTTGCTTACATTCGCAAAGTTAAACTGAATTGGACAATTTTAACAATAGATTATGAAACAGGATCTTCAAATTTCCGAACTTATTAAGAAGGAAGAGAGCCGCCAGCTTCACGGCATCGAGCTCATCGCTTCTGAAAACTTTGTCAGCAACAACGTTCTTGCCGCACTCGGATCGTGCCTGACCAACAAGTACGCCGAGGGTTATCCCGGAGCCCGCTACTATGGCGGATGCGAAGTGGTGGATCAGGTGGAGCAGCTGGCCATCGACCGTCTTAAAGAGCTTTACGGAGCCGAGTTCGCAAACGTTCAGCCTCACTCAGGCGCTCAGGCCAATATGGCTGTGTTCATGGCCTGCCTCAAGCCCGGAGATACCTTCATGGGTCTCGATCTGGCTCATGGCGGTCACCTTACCCACGGCTCGCCCGTCAATATGTCCGGTATCAACTATCATCCTGTAGCCTACAAGCTCAACGAGGAGACCGGACGGGTGGACTACGATGAGATGGAGAAGACAGCCCTTGAGACCAAGCCCAAGCTGATCGTCGGCGGTGCTTCCGCTTACTCACGCGAGTGGGACTGGAAGAGGATGCGCGAGATCGCCGATAAGGTGGGAGCCATCTTTATGGTCGATATGGCTCATCCTGCAGGGCTTATCGCAGCAGGCCTGCTGGACAACCCTGTAAAGTATGCTCACATCGTAACTACCACCACGCACAAGACCCTCCGCGGTCCCCGTGGCGGCGCCATCATCATCGGCAAGGACTTTGAGAATCCTTGGGGCCTGAAGACTCCTAAGGGACAGATCAAGATGATGTCCCAGCTTATCAACTCCGCAGTCTTCCCCGGTATCCAGGGCGGTCCCCTCGAGCACTGCATCGGAGCCAAGGCAGTGGCCTTCTACGAGGCTCTGCAGCCCGAGTTCAAGGAGTATCAGCTCCAGGTTAAGAAGAATGCAGCGGCTATGGCCAAGGCATTCATCGACAGAGGTTACAAGATCGTATCCGGAGGTACTGACAACCACCTGATGCTGATAGACCTCCGCACCAAGTTCCCCGATCTGACAGGAAAGGTTGCAGAGAAGACTCTCGTACGTGCCGACATCACTGTCAACAAGAACATGGTGCCTTTCGACAGCCGTACTCCTTTCACTACCTCAGGCATCCGCGTGGGAACTCCCGCCATTACCTCAAGAGGTCTTGTCGAGAAGGATATGGAGACTATCGTAGACCTGATTGACGAGGTTCTCTCGGATGTTGAGAACGAGGCTGTAATCGAGAAGGTGAAGAATGCCGCTCACGCTCTCGTAGCAGGACGTCCCCTGAATGTATGGTAACCGTCAGGATGACGACAGTTTGAACTATTGCGGTGGATTTCCGTTCTGAAATCCGCCGCAATTTTTTATATTTGAACCATGAAAGATTATCCAGTAGTATTATCGATTGCCGGATCAGATCCCTCCGGCGGAGCAGGAATTCAGGCTGACATCAAGTCCATATCGGCCTGCGGCGGATATGCCGCCACTGCCATCACGGCTGTGACTGTTCAGAATACCCTCGGCGTTTCGGGTGTGGAGTACCTGCCTTCAGAACTTGTGGAACGTCAGATAGATGCGGTAATGTCCGATCTTGCGGTGGATGCTGTGAAGATAGGCATGACGGGAACTGTGCCAGTCATAGAGGCCATAGCCCGGCAGCTAACTGCTCATCCGGTGCTGTATGTGGTGACAGATCCTGTGATGGTGTCCACCAGTAAGGACTCTCTTACACTCCCGGAGGCGGTGGACGCCCTGTGTGCTCATATTTTCCCCAAATCCCATATAGTCACTCCCAATATCGACGAGGCGTCCCGCCTGGCCGGCTTCCGTATAGGCAGTGTCGAAGATATGGACAGGGCGGCGATGCTGTTGCGTGACCGTTACCGCTGTGCTTTTTTGGTCAAGGGTGGAGACCTCAATGCCGACAGCACGTCGACAGACGTGTTGTGTGACCTCGACGGAGTGGTGCATTTTACCTCCGAGCGGGTGGATACTGTGAATCTTCATGGTACCGGATGTACGCTGTCTTCCTCCATAGCCACATTCCTCGGAGCCGGACGCCCCATGAGAGAGGCGGTCCATTCGGCCATATCGTATGTCCACGGGGCTATAGCGGCAGCAGCTTCTCTCAGAATCGGTCACGGACACGGTCCATTGCGGCATTTGTGGAGAGAAGATTAGAATATTATCACTATCTTTGCTAAGATATTCTGACACACTAACGGACTAATTGGACTATATGTTTGATCTTCTTGCTATTACCTGGACAGTCAGCCCGGATATCCTGTCCATCGGCAGCTTTCACCTGAGGTGGTACAGCGTGCTCTTCGTGGCGGGATTTTTTCCTCTCGGCTATTACATCATGCGCTCGTTCTACAAGCGGGAGGGTATTCCGCTCGAGAGTCTCGACGTACTGCTTTTCGCCCTGATGATATGCGCGATAGTGGGTGCCCGTTTAGGACACTGCATCGCTTACGATTTCAAATATTATTTCACCCATCCCTGGAAGATACTCATGACATGGGAGGGCGGCTTAGCCTCGCACGGGGGAGCTGTGGGAGTGCTGATTGCGATGTGGTGGTACGTCCACAAGTACGGTAAGAAATACGGCTTCGGCTACATACAGCTCATAGACCGTCTCGTGATACCTATCTGTTTCGCAGGTATGATGATACGCTGCGGCAACCTTATGAACTCCGAGATCTACGGCATACAGACCGACCTGCCCTGGGGATTCATCTTCCCGCTGGATCCCACGGGGGACGGGATGCCGCACCATCCTACCCAGATCTACGAGGCCCTGAGCTACCTGATTCTCGGGCTGGTGCTGCTCTGGCTGTACAGGACTATGCTCGACAGGCTGCGTACCGGCACCATCTTCGGCATATTTCTCATAGTGCTATTCGGCATGAGGTTCCTGATAGAGTTCATCAAGGAGGACCAGTCGGCTTTCGAGGCAGGGATGGTTCTCAATATGGGTCAATGGCTGAGTGTGCCGTTCATCATCGCCGGCGTCCTCATCCTGATATGGAGTCTGACCAAGGCGGGTCCGGCGGCGATTCATGTCCCTCAGGCAGCCCTTAGCGAAGGCGGCAGGCCCGGCAACAATGCCCCTAAGAAACCGAAGGAGAAGGTTCCCCTCAGCCATGTCCACAGCGGCAGCTCATCGCAGAAAAATCAATAAAATCTACATACTATGGCAGACGAAAGAATACAGTTACTGATTATCGGCAGCGGTCCTGCCGGTTATACAGCGGCCATCTATGCGTGCCGCGCGAATATCAAGGCAGTGGTCTATGAGGGCATCCAGCCCGGCGGCCAGCTGACCCAGACCACGGAAGTGGAGAATTTCCCCGGCTATCCCCAGGGAGTCCAGGGCCAGCAGATGATGGACGACTTCCGCGCCCAGGCCGAGAGGTTCGGAGCCGACATCCGTTTCGGCATCGTGACCAAGGCGGATTTCTCACAGAGACCCTTCAGGGCCCAGATTGACGATGAGAAATGGGTAGAGGCCGATGCGGTCATCATCGCGACCGGCGCCACCGCCCGCTATCTCGGTCTGGAATCCGAGGAGAAATTCAAGGGCCAGGGCGTTTCGGCCTGTGCCACCTGCGACGGCTTCTTCTACCGCGGCAAGGATGTGGCGGTAGTCGGAGGAGGCGATACTGCCTGCGAGGAGGCCACCTATCTGGCCTCGCTCTGCCGCAAGGTCTACATGATCGTGCGCCGCAACGTCTTCCGCGCCTCCAAGGCCATGCAGGAGAGAGTCTTCAACACCCCTAACATCGAGGTGCTCTGGGAGCATCAGACCAAGGAGATCTTAGGCAATGAGATGGGCGTGACCGGAGCCCTGCTCCGCCGCAACGACGGTGTGGAGAAGAAGATAGACATCGACGGCTTCTTCTTAGCCATCGGCCATCACCCCAACTCCGACGTGTTCAAGGAGTGGATAGACACCAACGAGGAGGGCTACATCCTCACCGAGGGCAAGAGCACCCGTACCTCCCGTCCCGGTATCTTCGCCGCCGGAGACGTGCAGGACCCGACCTACCGTCAGGCCATCAATGCAGCCGCTTCGGGCTGCCGCGCCGCCATGGACGCTGAGAAATATTTAGCTGAAAACCGATAATAATAACATATAACTACCTATGGATACCCAAACTTATTCTGATATACTCGAGCTTCTGCACCGCGAGGTGAAACCAGCCTTAGGCTGTACCGAGCCCATCGCGGTAGCTCTGGCAGTAGCCAAGGCCTGCTCACTGCACAGACCCCTGCGTCCTTCACAGATCCGCGTGCAGGTAAGCGCCAACATCCTCAAGAACGCCATGGGCGTCGGCATCCCCGGTACCGGCATGGTCGGACTCAATATCGCCGTAGCTTTAGCTATGGAGTGCGGCAATCCGGACTATGGTCTGGAGGTGCTCAAGGACTTGACTCCCGCCGATGTGGAGAAGGCCAAGGCCTACGCCTCAGAGAGCAGGGTGAAGATCTCCTTAGCCAATACGCCCAAGAAACTCTACATCGACGCCGAATGCCTCTATGGACCTGTGGAGACACCGGAGCACCGCTCTAAGGCCATCATTCAGGATGACCACGATGCGATAGTATTCGTGTCCAAGGACTCCGAGGTCCTTCAGGACAATATGTCTTCGGCGGCGGGAGAGGCTGCCGCAGCACCCGGACAGGAGGCGGCATCGCACAAGACCACTCTCGACTATCATCTGGATATGCGGAAGATCTTCGACTTCGCCACTAAGGAGGCCCGTATAGAGGACATCGCCTTCCTGCTGGACGCCGCTAAGATGAACCGGGCCCTCGCGGAAGAGGGGCTGGCCCGTCCCTACGGTCTCCAGGTCGGACGCACCATTCAGGACAATATCCACCGCAATGTCTTCGGCAAGGGGCTGCTGACCCACTGCATGGCCATGACCGCGGCGGCTTCGGACGCCCGTATGGCCGGATGCACCCTCCCTGCCATGAGCAATTCCGGCTCGGGCAATCAGGGTATTACAGTGACAATGCCGGTGGTTGCCGCAGCCGAGCAGTTCGGCTCCTCCGAGGAGCAGCTCATCCGCGCCCTGACCCTCAGTCATCTGACGGCTATCCACATCAAGGGGTATCTCGGCAAGCTCTCCGCACTCTGCGGCTGTGTGGTGGCTTCCACAGGCTCGGCCTGCGGCATCGTATGGCTCAGCGGCGGCAGCTTCAATCAGGTATGCAGCGCCATCAAGAATATGATCGGCAATATCACCGGCATGGTCTGCGACGGAGCCAAGGTGGGCTGCGCCCTGAAGGTGGCCTCCGGCGTCTCCTCGGCCGTGCAGTCCGCTGTCCTCGCTCTGGACAACCACTGCGTGACCGGCAATGACGGTATCATCGAGGATGATGTGGAGAAGTCCATACGCAATCTCGGTACTATCGGCTCCAAGGGTATGCAGGTGACCGATGAAATGATACTCAACATTATGGTGTGTAAATAGCTTTAATTTTTAATATATGAAACGGATTTTTAGAATTTTTTTAGGTGCGGCCATGCTGCTGTCAGCCTCAACCATGACAGCCCTGGCGCAGGAGCCTTCCGAAGGCCCGCTCTGGATGAGGTACAGCGCTATCTCTCCGGACGGCAGCACCATCGCATTTGCCTATAAGGGCGATATTTTTACAGTACCCGTGACCGGCGGTCAGGCCCGTCAGATCACGTCTAACTCTGCTTTCGACTCCCGTCCCGTGTGGAGCCCCGACGGCAGCCGCATTGCATTTGTCTCCTACCGTCAGGGTGGAGCTGATGTCTACATTGTATCCAAGGAGGGAGGAGAACCTGCCCGCCTTACCACTCATTCTGCCGCTGAGTTCCCGGTAGCCTTCAAGGATGATTCCACCATCCTGTATTCTGCCTATATCCAGCCGGCTGCCGAGAGCATGCAGTTCCCCTCCTCGACATTTTCCCAGGTGTACGCTGTCAGCACCGAAGGCGGCCGCCCGGTGATGTTCTCTACCCTTCCCCTCGAGAACATCTCTTTCAGCCCGGACGGCAAGACCCTGCTGTACAACGACAAGAAGGGTTATGAGGACGAGTGGCGCAAGCACCACACCTCTTCAATCGCCCGCGATATCTGGAGCTGCACCTTCGACGGTGAGAATGTCAAGAACGGCAAGTTCACCCAGATCACTACCTTCGACGGTGAGGACCGCGACCCCGTGTATGCTCCTGACGGCAAGTCTTTCTACTGGCTCAGCGAGCAGGACGGCACTTTCAATGTGTGGAAACACTCCTTTGACGGCGGTGCCGACAAGCAGATAACCCATTTCAAGGGCAATCCTGTGCGTTTCCTCACCATCGCTCAGAACGGAACCCTGTGCTTCGGCTACGACGGTGAGATCTACACCGTGAAGGAAGGCGCTGAGCCTCAGAAAGTGGCCATAGAGATTATCGCTGACAAGCAGGACCGCGACCTGATCAAGCAGCCTGTGTACTATGCTCAGGACATTGCTGTCAGCAAGGACGGCAAGCAGGTGGCCTTCATCTACCGCGGCGATGTGTACGTGACTATGACAGACTATGCCACTACCAAGCGCATCACCAACACCGCTGAGCAGGAGCGCAACATCGACTTCGCTCCCGACGGACGCTCCCTGATTTACTCTTCCGAGCGTGACGGTCTGTGGCAGATCTACAAGGCTTCCATCGTCAATGACAACGAGAAGCTCTTCCCTTACTGCTCCGAGATTAAGGAGGAGAGGGTGACCAACTCCGACGTGCCCTCGTTCCAGCCTCTGTACAGCCCAGACGGCAAGGAGATAGCTTTCCTCGAAAACCGTACTACCATCCGTGTGATCAATCTCGATACCAAGGAGGTGCGCACCGTCATGGACGGCAAGTACGAGTACTCCTACTCCGACGGTGACCAGTGGTACCAGTGGTCTCCCGACGGCAAGTGGATTCTGTCCAACTGTATTTTCATCGGCGGATGGAACAACAAGGACGTGGCATTGATCAATGCCTCCGGCAATGGGGAAATGTACGACCTGACCAAGAGCGGTTATACAGACTCCAACGCCAAGTGGGTGCTCGACGGCAAGGCTATGATCTGGTTCAGCGACCGTGCAGGCTACCGCAGCCACGGCAGCTGGGGCGCTGAGAGCGACGTGTACATCATGTTCTTCGACCTCGAGGCATACGAGAAGTTCCGTATGAGCGAGGAGGAGCTGGCTCTCTACGAGGAGGAGCAGAAGATCAAGAAGGAGGCCGAGGAGAAGGCCGCAGCCGAGGACAATGACAAGAAGTCCAAGAAAGACAAGAAGTCCAAGAAGGACGATGAGGAAAAGGCCGAGGAGACAGAGCCTCTCAAGCTGGATCTCGAGAACGCCGAGTACAGGGTTATGCGTCTTACCGTCAACTCTTCCAACCTCGGTGACGCGGTGCTAAGCAAGGACGGTAAGAAACTCTACTACCTTGCGTCTTTCGAGGGCGGTATGGACCTCTGGGTTCATGACCTGAAGGAGAATTCGACCAGGATACTCTCCAAGGGCGCCGGATACGGCTCTCTGATTCTCTCGGATGACGGCAACAGCATATTCATGAACACCGGCCGCATCAAGAAGATCAATGTGGCCAGTGGAGAGATCACTCCTATCGAGATGGAGGGTATCTTCGAGTACAAGCCCTATGCGGAGCGTCAGTACATGTTTGACCACGCATGGAGGCAGGTTAAGGAGAAGTTCTACGACCCTGATATCCACGGAGTGGACTGGGACGGCTACAGGACCACATACGAGAAATTCCTCCCCTACATCAACAACAACTTCGACTTCGCGGAGATGCTGGGCGAGCTGCTCGGTGAGCTCAACGGCTCGCATACCGGAGCCCGCTACTACGGTGGCGGAGCTTCTTATCCCACCGCATACCTCGGACTCTTCTACGACGATACCTACACTGGTGACGGTCTGAAGATCAAGGAAATCATCAAGCGCAGCCCTCTGACCCAGTTCCCCAACGATGTGAAGCCCGGCTGCATCATCGAGAAGATCGACGGCGAGCCCATCATAGCCGGTCAGGACTACTTCCCTCTCTTAGAGGGCAAGGTAGGCGAGCGTATCCGTCTGACAGTGTACGATCCTGAGACATCCAAGCGCTTTGACGTGGAGATCAAGGGCCTCGGCTCCGAGAGCGGTATCCTCTACCAGCGCTGGGTTGAGCGTAACAGGGATATCGTGGACTCCATCTCCGGCGGCAAGATTGGTTACGTGCATATCCAGGGTATGGACAGCCCGAGCTTCCGTACTCTGTACAGCGAGCTGCTCGGCCGTCTGCGTCAGAAGGATGCAGTAGTGGTGGATACCCGCCACAACGGCGGCGGATGGCTGCATGACGATGTGGTGACCCTGCTCTCCGGCAAGGAGTACCAGCAGTTCAGGCCCCGCGGCCAGTACATCGGCAGCGACCCGTTCAACAAGTGGCTCAAGCCTTCCTGCATGCTCGTGTGCGAGGACAACTACAGCAATGCTCACGGAACCCCTTGGGTGTACAAACACCTGAAGGTCGGCAAGCTGGTCGGAGCACCTGTGCCCGGCACCATGACCGCAGTATGGTGGGAGACCCAGATTGACAACTCGATAGTCTTCGGTATCCCTCAGGTGGGCTGCTGGGACATCGAGAACGAGGAGTACATGGAGAACGTCGAGCTTCAGCCCGATATCCTCATCTACAACGCTCCCGCTGACGTCATCAACGGCTTCGACGCCCAGCTCAAGGCTGCCACCGAGTCCCTGATGAAGTAAACGCGACTGTTAAAAGCCATCGAATCCCGGTCATCCCCTGCGGACGGCCGGGATTTTTTTGCGATGTAACTGAAACGTAACGGCAACTTAATATGAATACATACTGACTGTAATAAGGCTGAAACAGCCCCGGAATACCTTTGCCGCCGAAAACAAAAGGTATGAACACAAAGGTATTTCTGCTGACAATCGCAGTTATGTTGCAGTCTTCCGTCCTGATGGCCGGGCCTATAATCAAGGGAAAGGTCGTGGACGCTTCCACAGGAGAAGAAATCATAGGAGTTACGGTATTGCTGAAAGGCTCTGTTGACCGCTGGGCGGTGACCGGTCTGGACGGCAGTTTCTCGATAGACGCACAGGTGCCTTCGGGTACGCTGGTGTGCAATCTTATCGGTTATAAGGACATAGAAGTCGATTTCAGTATTCCTGTGGAGGAACTCAGAATCTCCATGGAACCGGATATAGTGACGTTAGAGGCGGCTGTGGTGACAGCCGTCGGGGTCGGACGGACGGAAGTGGCGGCCAGAAATATTGAGAAGAATTCCATAAACGTTGTCAATGTGATGAGTGCCAAGGCCATGGAACTTTCCCCCGACATTACGGTGGCGAACGTGATAAGGAGAATGTCGGGAGTGACCGTGGAACGCAACAGCAGCGGTGAGGGGCAGTATGCTATCCTCCGAGGCATGGACAAACGCTACAACTACACTCTGGTCAATGGAGTGAAGATTCCCAGCCCGGACAACAAGAACCGTTTTGTCCCCTTAGATATCTTCCCCTCCGAGATGTTGGACCGTATAGAGGTAACTAAGTCTCTTACCGCCAATATGGAAGGTGACGGTATCGGCGGTGCGGTCAACCTCGTGATGAAGGACGCTCCCGAGAAGATGGAGATAACAGCCAATCTTTCCACCGGTTACAGCGCCCTCTTCCTCGAACGCGACTTCCAGTCTTTCAACCACAGGGCGATACAGAAGCTCTCGCCTAACGAGCGGATGGGCCGCCCCGAGCTTCACGATGAGAACTACTCGGTATCCGCCGATGATTTTACTATGGAAAACCTCCGTATGCGCTGGAGCCGCCCCCGCCCCGACATAGTAGGCGGATTCTCCTACGGTGACCGCTTCTTCAACGGACGGCTCGGCGTTATGGCGGCTTTCAGCTACCAGAACCTGTTCAGGGGCAAGAACAGCTCCCTCTACTACATTCCGGGTTCGGCTGGAAAGGGCACCGAGAACAGGAACTACTCGGACGAGCAGAACCGTATGGGAGCCCATGCCAAGCTCGACTACCGCTTCTCCAACCGGCACAAGCTGATGCTCTACGCCGGCTATATGGACATGAAGGAAAGTGAGGTCCGCGACGGAGCCAATGACCAGGAGAGGACGGTGAGGATGAAGTGGAACCATCAGTATATATTCAACACGACCCTTAAGGGCGAACATTCCTTCCTCCGGGGCGACCGCCTCAAGCTGGACTGGTCCGGGGTTTTCTCGAAAGCCTACAGCACCACCCCTGACAACGCCCGGATCTATATCAACGGAGACCATCTCTACAACACGGACTCGGCAGACCGCCGCTGGGAGCATAACAGCGACCGGGACATCGCCGGATACATCAACCTCTCGTACCGCTTCGATTTTGCCAACAGCTCGTCCCTGAATCTCTATGCCGGAGGCATGTACCGCGACAAGGTCCGCAGCAGCCTCTTCAACGAGTATACATTTGACTCCCCTACGGGTATATATGACCTCCAGATATACGGGGAGGACTGGACCAACTTCGACGAGCTGCTGCTCAAGCCCCGCCGCTACGGCAATGTGGGCGACCCTCTCAACTATGACGCCTTCGAGAGGATAGGAGCCGCCTACCTTATGGGAACCTACGACTGGGACCGTCTCGAGGTCATTGCCGGTCTCCGCGTGGAGCATACCGACCAGGGCTATACGCTGGTCTTCCCGAGACAGACTGACGGCGAGGGCCACCAGGTCTACACCGATCTGCTGCCGAGCGTACACCTCAAGTACAACGTGCACCGGAACGCCTTCCTGCGCCTCTCCTACGGCCGCTCGATCAACCGTCCCGGATTCTTCGAGATAGTGCCCTACACCATCCTGAACGAGGATTACGACGAGCAGGGTAATCCCGACCTGAAACATACGACAGCCGATAATGTGGACCTGCGCTACGAGTTTTTCCCCAAGTCCTCCGAGCAGGTGATGGTCGGCCTCTTCTGGAAGAAACTCTACAACCCGATAGAGTACGGCCTTATCTCCGAGGGTCAGGCCACCTATCTGACTCCCATGAACTTCGGAAACGCTACGAACGCGGGAGTGGAGGTGGACCTCATGAAGTATTTCAACTGGTTCGGAATCAAGGCCAACTACACCTATACGCACTCATCAATAACCACCACCAAGAGAAAGATGGACGGGACGGAGGTGGTGACGGTAGAGCAGACCCGTCCCCTGTACGGTCAGGCCGCCCACGTAGCCAATCTGTCGCTCCTATTCAAGTTCGCCAAGGCAGGGGTGGAGGCTCAGGTCTCCGGCAGCTACACCGGCCGCAGGCTGAGCGAGATATCCAACTGGGTGGACAATGACATCTGGGAAGCCGGCTATGTCCAGCTCGATGCATCGGTAGAGAAGAGTTTCAAATGCGGCATCACCGTCTACGCGAAGGCCAACAACCTGCTGGATACTCCCGTCCTCCGCTATATCATCGACAATCCCCGTACGGAGAATCTCAAGGACTATGAGCGCTACCGCGGAGGGGTCATCGAGCGCCGCGAGTGGCACGGGCAGTCCCTGATGATAGGACTGAGGTATTCATTCAAAGAGAAATAGAGAACAATCAACAAATAATTTATCAACATGAAAACAAAAGCAATTTTTGTCATTGCAGCAGCTGCAATGGTATTTTCCCTCGCTTCCTGCGAGAAAGATCCTGACCAGAAGGAGCCTGTAGAGCCCGTAGAGGCCGCAGGAGAAGTATCCGGTGTCTGGGAAGCCGGTTCTACAGTCTATGTAGACGGCCACATTGTAGTTCCCGAAGGTGAGAGCCTCACCATCGAGGAGGGTGTGACCGTCATCTTCAGTGATGCAGGAGTAGGTGTGAACCATACTGCCATCGAGTTTTCCGTAGACGGCAACCTGTACTGTCTCGGAACAGCAGAGAACCCTGTACGCCTGACCGTGGACGAGAGCCTCAGAACGGCCGACAATACATTTGCAGGTCTTTGGGGCGGTATCGTTGCCGGTGCCACCTGTGAGGAGATGCTTATCGACCACACCATCATAGAGTACTGCGGCGGTCAGGTAATCGAGGGCTCGCCCGCTGCCGAGAACGGTTACTACACCGCCGGTGACGACGCCTATCCCCACATCACCACCAACAATGTGGACGGCCGCTACGTCATCACCAACTCCATCCTGCGCAACGGCTGGTCCGACGCCATCTACATGATGGGCGGCAATGCCATCATCGCCGGCAACATCTTCAGCGCGATCGGATACGACGGAGCGGAGGCAGTCAACGTGAAGTCCGGCTGCACTGTGGACGTGACCCGCAACATCATGTTCAGCGCCAATACCAACGGTCTGAAACTCTCCAGCTCCGACCAGAGCGAGGTACGTCACCAGGCTAAGATTCAGGCCTACAACAACACCATCATCGGTTCCGGCTGGAGACGTGACGGAGAGAAAGGCGGCGGAATCTATGTAGAGGAGAATGCCGACGCGGGCGTGTTCAACAACCTGCTTGTGAACTGTAAGTTCCGTGCCACCACACCTGCATGGGAGGAGCCCGGTTCCGAGGACTGCTACGACGGTGAACATTCCATGATAGACTACAACTACTACGCTTCCGGAACAGTACAAAGCTCGATATTTTACGAAGGCCAGTATGAGGATGACGGCGAGATGCTGCTCTACTCCGGCGTGAAGTTCCCCTACGAGGGCTATGCCTTCAACCACGAGTGGTATGATACCGAGAAGGTGGATGTACACAGCGTGATGGCTAAAACTGCCGAGGAAGCCGCCTCTCTCGATCCCAAGTTTGTCAACTTCGACCTCAATATGGACCCCGCAAGCTATACCTTCAATGACAGCTGGGACTTCCATCTTACCTCCGGCTCTCCTGCCCTCGACGCTTCCAAGACCTACACCGCCGGTGACCGCCAGCCTTACTTCGGAGCATCCGGCCTCGAGGTGAACGGACAGACCTATACCTCCCCCGCCATCAGTGCATGGTTCGGAGCATTCGGTGAATAATCAGCACAGGTAAAATCAATAAAACAAAGACAGCTTTATGAAAAGAATCAATCTTCTTTCCCTTACTGCCGCTGCGGTATTGTCCCTGACAGCGGTGTCCTGCAATACTTCCGTGAGTGTGTCCTCCTCCACGGGGGAGGACCACTCCGAGGAGTGGAAGGCCCTGGAGCAGCCGCTCAACTTCTACATTGCCAACGACCTGGGCCGCAATGGCTACTACGACCAGAAGCCCATCGCCAGAACGATGGGCGAGATGGCAGAGACCATTGACATCGAGTTCGTGGTGGCAGCCGGTGACGTGCACCATTTCGAGGGCGTGCAGAGCGTGAGCGACCCTCTGTGGATGACCAACTACGAGCTGATCTACAGCCATCCTGACCTGATGATGCCCTGGTACGCTATCTGCGGCAACCACGAGTACCGCAGCAACACCCAGGCCTGCATCGACTACAGTCAGGTCAGCGCCCGCTGGCACATGCCCTCGCGCTACTATACCTTCGTACAGGAGGAGGACGGTGTAGAGATCCGCATCGTGATGCTCGACACCACGCCCATCATCGACAAGTACCGGGAGGAGACCGACAAGTACGCCGACGCCTCCAAGTCGGACTACCGCAAGCAGCTCGCATGGTTAGACAGGACTCTTTCCGAGGCCGACGAGGACTGGGTAATCGTAGTGGGACACCATCCCATATACGCTTTCACTGACAAGGACGAGATCGAGCGCACCAACATGCAGGACCGCGTGAACACCGTGCTCCTCAAGCATGACAACGTGGACATGTATGTCTGCGGTCATCTGCACACCTTCCAGCACATCCGCAAGGAAGGCAGTGACATCGACTACGTGGTCAACTCTTCCGGTTCCCTGAGCCGCGACGTGGAGCCCATCGAGGGCACCGTTTTCTGCAGCCCCGAATCCGGCTGGTCCCTCGTGACCGTCTCCGCCGACTCCCTCAGCCTGCACATGCTCGACAAGGACGGCAAGGTGCTCCACACCGTCACCCGAACGAAATAGAGGCAAGTAGACATCTGCGGCTCATAGCCGTCCGTACATAAGTATACCTCCGAAAATCCTCCCCACCTGCGGTGGGTCCCCTCCCTTTTCGGGAGCCAAAGTTTTCGGAGGTATACTTATGTACGGACGGTGTGCCTGTTGGCTTAGTCGACTGAGTAGCGGCGCAGGTCCTTTTCCTTGATGGACTCGCGCTTGTCGTATTCCTTTTTGCCTCGGGCGAGGGCGATGTCGAGCTTGGCGTAGCCGGTCTCTGAGATGAAGAGGCGGCGGGTGACGATGGTCAGGCCCTTTTCCTTGACGGCGCGGGCGAGCTTGCGGAGCTCCTTGCGGGTGAGAAGCAGCTTGCGGTCGCGCTTGGGGTCGTGGCGGTTGAAGGTGCCCCACCAGTACTCGGCTATGTGCATGTTCTTGACGTAGAGCTCACCGCCGGCGAAATAGCACCAGCTGTCCACCAAAGAAGCCTTACCGGCGCGGATGGACTTTATCTCCGTGCCGGTAAGGACTATTCCTGCTGTGTATGTTTCTATAAACTCGTATTCGAACGAGGCTTTCTTGTTCCGTATTTCTATATTGCTCTTTGCTTTTCCCATTTATTTAAGAACTTTTGCATCCCAGTCGGCCCAGTCGGGAGAGACAAGAACCTGAGGGGACTGCAGCTTGCCGGATACGGCTGTGGCTGCCTCCACCTTCTCGCGTGTCTTCTCATAAAGGTCTCCTAAGGAGATGTTGCCGCCTGCGTCCTGGATGGTCTTGATAAGATAGTAGGTGAAATATCCCTGACGTTTGTCATAGTATACACTCGAGGTCTGTTCTCCTGTACTTGAGGAGAAGCAGATCAGCTTGCCGCCGAGAACAGAGTACTTGGGAGCTACACGCACACCTTTCTGGGCTACGATAGGATCCTTGCTCTTGTAGCCGCCGCTGAAGCAGGCATCGAGGAAGACATACGCGCCCTGGCAGGGTACTGCCGACAGCTTCGCGTAGAGGTCGTTGAGGGGAATACCCAGTGTGATATACTTGCCTGATACGTCGACAGGCAGGAGGTAAGGCTCGCGGGAGGACTCGTCGTTGCTGCCGTGTCCGGAGTAGAAGAAGAATATCTCAGAGTCAGGATTGGCCTTGCCGACATTGACGAGCCAGTCGATGGACTCGCGCATAATACCTGCTGTAGCGTTGTCAATATACCGTATATGCTCGTCCGGTATGCCGAATGTGCGGACGCAGTACTCCTTGAAGACGATGGCGTCGTTGCAAGCGAACGGTACATTGATCTCAGCACCTCCACCGACTCTGGAGTAGTCCTCGTTGCCTATAATCAGGGCATAACGGTTGGGATGGGTGATGCCGGCAGGAACGTTCTCAAGCAGTTCGGACTCCATGGTGAGGGTGTAGTTGCTGATTGAGGGACGCTCGTCGAGCTTGCCTTCGATGACTATCTTGTTGGCGGTGGAAAGGTATTCTCCGAGCTTTACCTTGAATACGTCCTGAACTACAGCGAAGGTGGAACCTTCGGACACTTTCACGGCGATGGGTATGGAATCGAGGTCAAATCTCTTGTTTACTAAGAAGTCAAATGTCAGAGGTACCACCTCGCCGGGCTGGATGGAATCCACAGCTATTTCGATGTTGTCAGTGGCGATGATGTTCGAGGGGCATTCAAAGCTTACCTTGGTGTTCTTGGCCGGGAGACGGCCGGCGTTCTGTATGGCTACGATGAGCTTGCCTCTGTCTCCTAAGGTTATGGATGTACCGCGGGCGGACATGTACTGGTAGTCGGCTATCAGCAGACGGGGACGTGCCATCTCCTGCATATTGACTACGAGACTTGAGGGGTCGGCGTCCATTCCGGTCTCCTCGAGGGTGTAGACGGTAATTCCTGCTTCTGCGGTCGGAGCTGTCTCGCTCAGGGTATAGCGGAAGGTATAGTTCTTGGTCTCACCTGCCTTGATGATGCCTGCGTCAATCTCACGGCTGCCTTCGAAGTAGCGGTCCAGTCCACTGTTTTCCGAAAGCAGTATCTTGACATTGTGAGCATCGCCTAATCCACTGTTGGTTACGGAGATGTCGATGGAAAAGCTCTCTCCGGCATCGATGACCTTGTTGGAGTTGGTCTCGGAGAAACCTGTGATGAGGGTGGTCAGAACAGGGGGGTCTCCAGCCAGTACGGCAGTGGTGGCTACGGAGTCTACGGTCCCGAGACTCTGGGCCAGCTGCTGGTATTCATTCAGTTTCTGTGCAAACGAGTCGTAAGATCCTCCTTCGGAAATAATGCTCAGAAGAACAGTGGCTTCGGCTGTCATGTCCATGAACTTGTAGCACTCTTCGAGACCTTTCATGTATACCGGAGAATCAGGTTCCTGTGCGAGAATCTTCTCGAAGTATACCCTGGCGTCGAAAAGGTAGGGGTAGGCCTTCTGCTTGAGTTCCATGCTCTCCGCCTCATCTACTACGGCGTACGCCTGATTGTTGATCTCCGAGCCTATCTTGAAACTGCATTTGGCGACTCCCTTCATGATGGCGATGTCGTCGGGGAAGAATGAAAGGAGGCGGCGATAGATGTTCAGGGCCTCTTCTACATTACCGGCAGCCTCCTCCATCCTGGCCTTTATGGGCAGGACATTGATGTCGTTGGGATCGACAGCGAGTACCTTGTCGAGGGTGGCCATCAGCGCGGGCTGGTTCTTGGTGGTTATGTAGAGGTTGATGAGGTTGTAGTAGAAATCAAGAGTGTTGGGATACTCCGTGATGGCCTTCTGGAGTATTCTCTCCTGTTCTATGTAGTTGTGGCGCGAGAGATAGATCATGTTGAGGAACACGATGCAGTCTTTTGCGCGGTCCGCCTCTCCTGTGGCAAGATATTCGTTGAAGCAGATGATGGCGTCATCTATGTTCTGGAGCTTGTAGGCTGATACACCGGTATTGTATACGATCTGGGGGTATACATCGTCTCTGAACAGGGAGCCGGAATCCATAGACTGATTCTTGGGCAGGAGGATATAGGCCATACCGAATTTATAGGCCATCTGTGACTCGTTCATGTTGGAGAAGAACATGGCCGCATTCTTCAATGCCGGGTAGATCTGAGTCAGTCTTGACTTTGCAGCTTCCATGGCCCCGGGGTCGGAGTATGCGTCCAGAAGACTGACATATAATGTATAGCTCTCATAGAGATAGTTGTACATCTCTGCACTGTTGTTGCTTTTGGCATTCTCATACAGTACGTACTGTTGGTTGGCTTTGGCGAGAGTCGACTGGGTGCTCTGTCCGTAAAGTCCGGTGCCTGCCGCCATAAGCAGGAGGACTGCTATGACTGAAAATATTCTGTTTCTCATATATGTTAGTTGTTGAAGATATCTTTGAATTTTATGTCTACATTGATTCTGCGGAACTCTCCTCCCCGGACATCGCTGACCAAGGTCCTGTAGCTGTAAGTGCATTTGTCTTTGTAGGCCTGAAGCTCAGTAACTTCGCTTTCAAGCCATTTCTTGACACTTGCTGCGCGGATGAATGCCAGCTGTTCGTTGTTCCTGATGTCTGTCTCGGCTGTGACAGTCATGCTCGAGAGCTCTTTGTTTGCGTAGTAGGGGGTCTCATGGAATTCTCCGCAAGCCCCGTCATAGGGTATGCGTCCTACAGGGATGGCGTCGGCTGTGCCGGTGACTGTGATTTCGATAGACTTGGCCTCGTCTATGTATTTGCGCATGTCTCCGGAGAGGGCGGTGCGGATGGCCTCGAGCATGGTAAGGGCTGCATTGGACTCATTGACCATGAATTTGCCGGGACCGAAATCCTCCTGATAGGAGAATCCTTCCGATACGTCGTACTGATAGCCGAGCTTGTAGTTGTATATCTTGTTGCCGTCGGCATCGAAATCGCTTTCAATCTCAGTATTGATGGTAATCTCGGTCTTGTCAGTGATGACGTTCTCCTGTTTTTTCTCTTCCATTATTTCCTGTGTCTGAGCCTGCAGGGCCTCCATTTCCATATTGACGGTCTGAAGCATTGCCACAGGGATGAAGTCTATGTCGTCATCGCCGAAATCTATCTCGTCGATGATGTAGTCGCGCTTGTCGAAGATGTATATCTTGTCGGTGGTTCTGTTGACGACCTCGAGATAGACAAGCTCAAACTCGTCCTTGTCGTTGAGAGTGTAGATAGGGTTCTCGAAAGACAGGTCTCCTGATTTGACGTCCATGAAGTCTTCTTCCGGAATCTCGAGCTTGATGGTATTGAGTTCCTTGAACTGAATGTCGATGGCGTGGTTGTCGGAGTCGTACTGGTCGGATATGAAAGGATTGTCAAGCTGTATGGTCTGAGTGGCAATGGCAGTTGCGGCCTGGTCCAGGAGCATGGCCTTCTGGCGTGCCGCATTGTCATCCGTTACCCTGACGCGGTAGTCCTCCATGGATTCTCCGTCCATCTGGCGTATCCAGTCGGACATGAGCTTGTCGACCTCGTAGTTGAGCTGGGACTTGTAGAGCGGAGGAAGGGAGGTCATGTCCCAGAATACAACTTGGTTGCCTGAGTTGTGACTTAGAGTGGTTATGCCGTTGTTGCTGTGAAAGTTCAGGGCCATGACTCCGGATAAAGGGAAAGGTGTGGCTTCTATCCCTGTCGCTCCGATGCGGTAAACTGTGCTGCGGTTAATGGTGTTGTAGATGATGACTGAGTCCTTTTTCGCATATGCGATGTACTTTCCGTCCGGATGGAATGACGCCTGGAATATGTTCTGTATACCGGATGTGACGGTGTTGCGGTGATAGTCTAAGGAGTTGACAAGATGCAGTCCGGCAGTATCGCAGCTTACGGCGATCTGTCTCGAATCGGGTGAGAACTCGATGTCGTTGATGTGGCCCGCAAACCTGACTATTCTCTTCAGGTCGGCAGTCTCTACATTCCAGATGTCCATCTCGCTGCCGTGAGCTGCAGCAATGAAATATTTGTTCGGGCTGATGGCTATATGCTCGTATACCTTACCTGCATTTATGGAGGAAATCTTTGCGTATCCGTCGGTGGAGTAGGTGGTTATCTCTCCGAAAGTGTTGGCTGTGAGTATCTCGCGGGCATCTGACGAATAAGTTATGGCAGAAATGAGCGGGATTTCCTTTTTCTCTTTCTCTGTGATAAGTGGATTCACGCGCTTGCTGTCCTTGATTTCACTGATTATTTCGTCTTTGGTGCGGTTGGAGACGACGTAGACAGTTTTCCCGTTTTTGGAGATGACAGCCAGTGAGGCTCCTGTAGGGTTGATGAAGTAGTCTTCTACCTGAGCACTATAGACTTCGCGGTTCATCAGGTTGAACATCATATCGTTCTCACCTTTGTAAATGATGCTGAAACGGCTTATCTTCAGGTCTTTGTAGGGCCTGTCAATGGTGAAGGACGAACGTTCGTGTATCTTGTCCTTGTCAGAAGCTGTCTGAGCATGCAGTGTGCAGGACACAGTCAGCGCTGATAGTGCGCATAATAGTTTAAGTGTGTTGAAGTTCATAAATTTAATATGTTCTTGTAGGGGATAATCCGCACAAAGGTACGAATTATATTAATATGGTGTATTCTAAATAACCGAGGTTCTTTTTTTGGACAGAAAAAGTCCGTATATGAACATAACCGGCCGGAGGGGATGGCATGGATATTGGATTATACTTAAAATGGTAATTTAATGCAGTTGACACTATGCAGTTGACAGGATATATCTCACAGATCATAGGCCCGGTGGTGGACGTACACTTCCCGGAACTCGGGGAGGACCGCAGGCTGCCGGGCATTCACGAGGCCATGACGGCCGCGCGGCCCGACGGTAAGGAACAGATACTCGAGGTGCAGCAGCACATAGGGGAGAATACCGTCAGGGCCATAGCCATGGAGTCCACTGACGGGCTTCAGAGGCATCTGCCGGTGACGGCCTCCGGACATTCCATCTCCATGCCCGTGGGCGACCAGGTCAAGGGCCGTCTGCTCAATGTGACGGGCGACAGCATCGACGGCATGCGTCCCCTGGACCGTACCGGAGAGCTGCCCATCCACCGCGAGCCGCCCAAGTTCGAGGACTTAGCTACCTCCCAGGAGGTGTTCTACACCGGCATCAAGGTCATCGACCTGCTCGAGCCCTACGTCAAGGGCGGCAAGATCGGCCTCTTCGGAGGCGCCGGAGTGGGCAAGACCGTCCTCATCATGGAGCTTATCAACAACATCGCGAAGGGCCACAACGGCTTCTCGGTCTTCACCGGCGTGGGCGAGCGTACCCGCGAGGGCAACGACCTGCTCCGCGAGATGATTGAGTCCGGAGTCATCCGCTACGGCGACGAATTCAAGAAAAGCATGAAAGAGGGGCACTGGGACCTTTCGAAGGTGGACTACAGCGAGGTCGCCAAGTCCCAGGCCACACTGATATTCGGTCAGATGAACGAGCCGCCCGGAGCCCGTCTCTCGGTGGCCCTCTCCGGTCTGACCGTGGCCGAGTCCTTCAGGGACGCCGGACGCGACAGCGGGGAGCGCAGGGACATCCTGCTGTTCATCGACAACATCTTCCGTTTCACCCAGGCCGGTTCCGAGGTCTCTGCCCTCTTAGGCCGTATGCCCTCGGCCGTGGGCTACCAGCCGACCCTTGCCACCGAGATGGGCCAGATGCAGGAGCGCATCACCTCCACCAAATACGGCTCCATCACTTCGGTGCAGGCGGTCTACGTGCCGGCCGATGACCTGACCGACCCCGCCCCGGCCACCACATTCTCCCACCTCGACGCCACCACGGTACTCAGCCGTAAGATCGCCGAATTAGGCATTTATCCCGCCGTCGACCCTCTGGAGTCCTCCTCGAGGATCCTTGACCCGAACATCGTCGGCGAGGAGCACTACGACGTGGCCCGCAGGGTCAAGCAGCTTCTCCAGCGCAACAAGGAACTGCAGGACATCATAGCCATCCTCGGCATGGACGAGCTCTCCGAGGAAGACCGCACCACCGTCAACCGCGCCCGCCGCGTCCAGAGATATCTCTCGCAGCCATTCTCGGTGGCCGAGCAGTTTACCGGCGTCCCGGGCCAGATGGTGCCCATCGAGGAGACCATCCGCGGCTTCAGGATGATCCTCGACGGTGAGGTGGACGATATCCCCGAACAGGCGTTTCTCAATGTAGGTCCGATAGACGAGGCCATCCGCAAGGGCCGCGAGATGCTTGCGGCTACAGGACAATGATCACGCTGACCATACTTTCACCGGGCGGTACCCTGTGTTCGGCACAGGTGGAGAAGGTCTCCTTCCCGGGGGCCAAGGGGCTGTTTACGGTCTATCCGGAGCATGCGCCGCTGCTCTCCTCCCTCCTTCCGGGTACAATAGAGTGGACGGCCGCCGACGGCAGTACCGGTTCTGTCGCCGTCCGTGCGGGCTGCGTCCGGGTGCATGATGACAATGTGGAGGCATGCGTGGAGGTCCTCAACGGAGGAGGTGGGAAAGCATGAAAGGTACAATGACATACAGGACGGCAATGGCACTGCTGACGGCGGTGCTGCTGGCGCTGCCTCTCCGGGCGGCTGCGGCGGACACTGCAGGCAGCGCGGCGGCAGGGGAGGAGGTCGATGTCAAGGCCATCGTCCTGGAGCATCTGAGCGACAGCTACTGGTGGCATATCGGCACCTTCGGGGGCCGGGACGTCTCCCTTTACCTGCCGGTGATAGTCCGCTCCTCGGCCGAAGGAGGCGGCTGGCACTGCTTCTCCTCCCGTCACCTGACGGACGGAGCGTCGGGGGAGGGAGTCAGCATTGCCGCTGAAGGAAAATATGAGGGGAAGATCGTGGAAACCCTGCCGGACGGCAGTACGGTCCGGCCCTTCGACCTGTCCGTGACCAAGACGGTCGCGGCCTTGCTGCTGAACAGTGTCATAGTCCTGCTGGTGATACTTGTCCCCGCAGGGTGGTACCGCCGCCACAGGAACGATGTCAAGGCTCATCCGAAGGGTTTCACCGCATTTATGGAGATGGCCATAGAGGGACTGCAGGACGACCTGATCAAGCCCTGCGTCGGGGAGAACTGGAAACGGTTCTCGCCCTATCTGCTGACGGTGTTTTTCTTCATCTTAGTGTGCAATTTCATGAGCCTGATACCCTTCTTCCCCGGAGGGGTAAATGTCACCGGCAACATCGCGGTGACATTCGTCTTAGCTTTAGCCTCATTCTTAGTCATCAACATATTCGGCGGCAGGGCCTACTGGAAGGATATCTTCTGGCCCGACGTGCCGACCTGGCTCAAGGTGCCGGTGCCCTTCATGCCCGTGATAGAGTTCATCGGCATATTCACCAAGCCATTTGCCCTGATGATCCGACTTTTCGCCAACATGGTGGGCGGTCATGCGGCCATCCTCTGTCTGGTGTGCATCGTCTTCGTGACGGCCGGGATGGGAGCCGTGATGAACGCCTCGATGACGGTGGTGTCGGTGCTGTTTACGATATTCATGAATGCGCTGGAGGTCCTGGTGGCCTTCCTGCAGGCCTACGTCTTCACCATGCTGTCGGGAGTCTTCATAGGACTGGCCCAGGAGGGGAAGACTGAGAAGAAAGTGGAAAAATTGAAAAAGTAGAAAATATAAAAACGTTTAAAAATTTAAAATTATGTCAGAATTAGCAATACTCGGAGCCGCCATAGGCGCCGGACTCGCTGCGATAGGCGCAGGTATCGGTATCGGAAAGATCGGAGCTTCGGCCATGGAGGCCATAGGCCGCCAGCCGGATCAGGCAAGTAAGATCCGTACCAATATGATCATCATCGCCGCCCTGGTGGAGGGAGTGGCCCTCTTCGCGGTCGTAATCTGCTTCATGGCCCTCTAAACACAGCTGAGCCATGGGACTGTTGCAACCGGAACCGGGACTGCTTATCTGGATGACGCTGGCCTTTGCGGTCGTCTTCATCCTGCTGGCCAAGTTCGGCTTCCCCGTGATCCAGAAGTCGGTGGACCGGCGCAGGGAGTATATTGACTCCTCCTTAGCTGCCGCCGGTGAGGCTCAGAAGAAGTTAGACGACCTGCAGGTGCAGATGGACGAGGTCCGCCGGGACGCCGAGAAGCAGAAGACGGAGATACTCCGCTCGGCCGTCCAGACCCGGGAGCAGCTCATAGCAGAGGCCCGCAGGAAGGCAGGGGAGGAGGGCGAGAAGATCATCGCCGCCGCCAAGGCCAGCGCTCAGCTCGAGAGCGATGCCATCATCCGCGATGCCAGGCATCAGGTGGCCCTGCTCTCCATTGCGATAAGCGAGCGTCTGCTGCGGGAGCGGCTCTCGTCCGACCCTCAGAGCCAGACCGCCTTAGCGGAGAGACTGCTGGCCGAGATGGACCCGGAGAAGAAGGCCCCGGAGGACAAACCTGAAAAAGAGTAGACAGCAATGGATACCGGATTGATATCGAGACGTTATGCCAAGGCCTTAGCGGAGTATTCCGCCTCCCTCGGGGAGGAGGCCCGGGTCTATGAGCAGCTGCGGCCATTCTCCCGGCAGTTCGACTTCCTGCCTCAGGTGAGGGAGGCCGTGCTGTCCCCCTCATTGTCCGAGGAGGAAAAGGCGGCGGTGATATTCGGTCTCTTCGAGGAGGAGCCGTGCCGTTCCCTGCGGGATTTTGTCCTGCTGGTGCTGCGTCATCACCGGGAGTCCTGCTTCTACATCATGCTGCACTCCTTCCTAGCCCTCTACAGGGAGAGGCATCATATCAAGGAGGCGCTGCTGACCACAGCCGTTCCCCTCGGGAAGGACGTGGAGGGTATCATCCGCTCGAGGGTGAGGGACCTTGACCATTGTTCCGTCAATATCACCGAGAAGGTGGATCCCTCCATCATCGGAGGCTTCGTCTTCCGCATGGAGGACCTGCTGATAGACGCCAGCACCGCCTCGCAGATCAAGCTGCTGCGGAAGAGGTTAGGGACGGAGCCGGTCAGGAAAATTTAGAATGTCGTTTTTACTGAATATTGTATAGAAATGAGTGATAAATCCAATAAGATAAAGCCTTCGGAGGTGCCGCAGATCCTGCTCTCCGAACTGCAGGGCATCGATCTCGGGGCGCAGTACGCCGAGGTCGGGACGGTGCTCCAGGTGAGTGACGGCGTGGTGCGTATCTTCGGACTGCGCAATGCCGAGGCCAGCGAGCTTTTAGAGTTCGACGGCGGGATGAAAGCCGTGGTGATGAACCTCGAGGAGGACAATGTCGGGGCCGTGCTGCTCGGACCCACCGACTTAGTCAAGGAGGGAGATATGGTGCGGCGTACCGGCCGGACCGTCTCGATAGACGTGAGCGAGTCGATGCTCGGAAGGGTGATCAATCCGCTCGGGGAGCCTATCGACGGAGGCGGGGAGATATCCGGGGAAAAGGTGGAGATGCCGCTGGACCGCAAGGCACCCGGGGTGATATTCCGCCAGCCGGTGAGCGAGCCTCTGCAGACCGGCCTGAAGGCCATCGACGCGATGATACCTATAGGACGCGGGCAGAGGGAGCTGATTATCGGCGACCGTCAGACCGGAAAGACGGCCATCGCCGTGGATACCATCATCAACCAGCGGGCCTGCTATGAGGCCGGGGAGCCGGTCTACTGCATATACGTGGCTGTGGGCCAGAAGGCCTCCACTGTGGCGGCCCTGGTCGATACCCTGCGCAAGTACGGGGCGATGGACTATACCGTGGTGGTGGCGGCGATGGCTGCCGATTCTGCGGCGATGCGTTACTACGCTCCGTTTGCGGGGGCCGCGATAGGGGAGTATTTCCGCGATACGGGACGGCATGCCTTAGTGGTGTACGACGACCTGTCGAAACAGGCCGTGGCTTACCGCGAGGTGTCGCTGATCCTGCGCCGGCCCTCGGGCCGCGAGGCCTATCCGGGCGATATCTTCTACCTGCACTCCCGTCTGCTGGAAAGGGCGGCCAAGATCAACGCCCAGGAGGAGGTGGCCCGGCAGATGAACGATATCCCGCCGGCCCTGAAGGACAAGGTGCGCGGAGGCGGTTCGCTGACGGCCCTGCCCATCATCGAGACCCAGGCGGGGGACGTGTCGGCCTACATCCCTACCAATGTGATTTCGATTACCGACGGACAGATATTCCTGGATACCGATCTGTTCAACGAGGGCAACCTGCCGGCCGTGGACGTGGGTATCTCCGTGTCCCGTGTGGGCGGCAATGCCCAGGTCAAGGCCATGAAGAAGGTGGCCGGTACCCTGAAGATAGACCAGGCCCAGTACCGCGAGCTGGAGTCTTTCTCCAAGTTCAGCAGCGACATGGACCCGGTGACCGCCGCCGTGCTGGACCGCGGGCGCAAGAACACCCGCCTGCTGGTGCAGCCTCAGTACACTCCCATGCCGGTGGGCGAGCAGATAGCTGTGCTCTACTGCGGTACCCACGGGCTGCTCAAGGATGTGCCTCTCGAGCATGTCTCCGATTTCGAGCGGCTGCTGATAGAAGCCCTCAAGCCTACCGGAGTATTTGACACGCTGGTCTCCGACGGGCTTACTGACGATGTGTGCAGGACTATAGAGAAAGCTGCCGCTGAGGTGGCCGCCTCGCTTAAAGTATCGTAGGGACTATGGCTGCGCTGAAAGAGTTGAAGGAGCGTATCGCTTCCGTACAGAGCACGTTGAAGATTACCTCGGCGATGAAGATGGTCGCTTCGGCCAAGCTGCTGAGGGTGCAGTCCTCGATGGAGGCTCTGTCGGAGTACGAGCGGCGTTTCTCCGATATCGTGGCGGCTTTAGTCAGCGACCCGGATGTGGAGGTGGCCTCTCCGCTGACTCTCGAGCACGGGGAGAAGCGGCGGGCCTGCCTCGTGGCCCTTGCTTCGGACAGCTCGCTCTGCGGAGCCTTCAATGCCAATGCCCTGCGCGAGGCCGTCTCGGCCGTGGAGGAACTGTTTGCCGAGGGATTCTCCCGGGTTACGGTGTATCCGATAGGGGAGAAGATGGTGCAGGGGATGGGCAGGTATGCGGCTGTCCGCGGGGAGAAGCAGCGTAACTCCGAGGCTGCCGGCTCTTCGGTGCCGTCTGGTGAAATTGACCTTTGCCTGGATTACCGGCATCTGGCCGGCAGGCATTCCTTCGATGGAATCATTCCCCTTGCGGACCGGCTGATGGAGGATTTCCTGGCCGGCAGGTGCGACCGCGTCTGCATCTCCCGCTGCCATTTTCACTCGATGGGACGTCAGGTGCCCATGCGAGAGCAGCTGCTGCCCTTCAACCGCGTGAGCCGTGCCAACGTGGACCGCACCACTGCCGTGGACTATATCCTCGAGCCCGCTCCCGATACCCTGCTGGACGCCCTGCTGCCCTCGGCGATCCGCATTATCCTGTACAATGCCCTGCTGGACAGCATCACTGCTGAGAACGCCGCCCGCATGGTCGCCATGCAGACCGCCACGGACAATGCCGAGGAGCTTTCCGACGACCTTACCCTCGAGTACAACAAGCGGCGTCAGCAGGCGATTACTTCGGAGCTGGCGGATATTACTTCGTCCGCTGAGGGCTGATGCTGTTCTGATGATTTGCTGAGGTCGTCCTCAGTATGTAATACGCTGTATTTCGGTCGGTGTATGTGTACGGCCCGCCGGGTAATATGTTTACCTCTGAGGATCCTCCCCACCTACGGCGGGTCCCCTCCCTTTTCGGGAGCCAATGTCCTCAGAGGTAAACATATTACCCAACGGGCGGGTGACGTACGTTTTGTGACTTCTTGCTGTGCGTCGTGCATCCTTATTGTGCGCGCCGCAACAGATGTGTTACATTTTTTAGAAGCCTTTGCTGTGTTTTTACAGCATGATGGCCTGTGCGATTTTCTGTGCGGCGTCGTTGCCGGAGATGAGTTCCAGAATCTTGAGGCCGAAGGCTACGGCGTGACCGGCTCCGCTGGCGGAGATGATGCCTGCGTCCGCTACGACGCCCTGACGCTGGTCCACTACCGTTACGCCCTTTGCGGTCAGATACGGCTCGAAGCCTTCGTAGCAGGTCATCTTGAGGCCGCCTCTTGCGCGTACTGCCTCCTCAAGCGGCAGCAGTGAGAGTACGACTGCCGGTGCCGCGCAGATGGCCGCTACGGTTCCGCCTTCAGCATAGTGGCGCTGCATGCGGTTCACCAGCGGGGCGCAGGCTGCGAGGTTCGTTGAGCCTGGCATGCCTCCGGGGAAGATCATGATGTCCTCTGTCCGGATGTCGTTCAGAGGGTATTCGTCTAAGGTAAACTCTGCGTTGACGCTGATGCGCTGGGCACTGGTCACGGTATGGCTGTCGCTGATGGAGATGATGTTGAGCTCGATGCCGCCTCTTACGAGGATGTCGGCGGGAGCCATTGCCTCGGTGATTTCAAAACCGTCGGCGAGGAAGAGAAATGCTCTGGGCTGTGTGTTCATAATGTCGGAGTTTAAGTGGTTAGAAAAGTGCGGCTACTACCGCTGAGGAGACACCTGCCACGCCTATCGCGGCCGCTAAAAGAGCGAACACGAAGAGTATCATTATCAGGCCGAGCAGGGAAATAACGAATCCGGCGATGGCCAGGCCCCTCGGGGCCTTGAACATGCCGATAAAGGAGAAGAGCAGTCCCAGTGCCCAGGTGAACCATCCGAAGACAGGTATCCACCCAAGAACTATCGTCAGGACCGCAAGTACGAAACCTGCCGTCCCGAGACCGTTGGTCCGTCTTTCGACGTAGACCGTCCGGTTATTGTATCTGTCGTCGTAAACTTCCATAGTAATGCAAATATACGCAAAATCTCTGGAATATCCGCCGAATTGCAGCAGATTAACGCAACAGGATTTGATA
>ENA-OOXJ01000259-OOXJ01000259.1-human-gut-metagenome-genome-assembly--contig:-NODE-259-length-48068-cov-6.922958_pt1 | contig 48068 bp, 36 predicted proteins | sample MGYA00241587_ERZ501343 | MGnify/ENA primary metagenome ERZ501343 (study PRJEB25962, sample SAMEA2042918) | human gut metagenome | biome: human gut; feature: human-associated habitat; material: faeces... | reverse complement strand
AGTCGAGCGCAGAAGAAAAAGAATTTATTCATTTTTCTTTTGCCGAAACGCATCCTATCTTATCCAAAGATGCAAAAGTCGAGCGCAGAAGAAAAAGAATTTATTCATTTTTCTTTTGCCGAAACGCATCCAACCTTTGCCAAGCCCATCCAAGAAACTACAATTATATCCGACTGCCCAAAAAAATCATCTTTTTTGAAAAAATCGAATAAAATAATTATATTTGCAATGGCTTAGAGAGCTAAGTCATCAATATTTATCAACAAAGAGCGTTAAAATATTATCCTCTATTTGAAATCCGGACAATTTCAACTATCAGGGATAATAGGCAATAATGCTCACATCTTGTGTATATGCGACTCTGCAAAATGGTTTGCATAGAGAAAGGTGTGGGCTATTGTTTATTACTTGATAGTAGGTCGTCCGGAATCTCAAATAGGGTAATATTCAATAGCTTCCACGCTTTTTTATTAATAATGGCTTCTTATGGGAGCGAGAAGCCGCAAATACCATACTATGAGGAATGGGTTCTTAATGGCATTTCTGCTGGCAGCAATGACTGCCGGCGGTGAAGTCCGGCTCGACAAAGTTTGGGAATATTCCGAGAATAATTCCATGAAGCCGGCTTGGATGGGCGCCAACACAGAGCGCTCAATGGCGTATCACGATGGCAGTTTGTATGTAATCAGTCGCAACGGAGGCAACAAATTGTTGCAATTATCGGACGACGGCATCCTGCAAAAGACAACAGCATTGACTGGTTTGGCAAACGGAGTGTTGACCGGAAACAACATCGGAATCACAGACGACGGGCAAGTGCTCGTAGGCTCTGCCGGACAACAAGGATTTTCGATTCAAAAAATCGACGTGGAGACAGGCGTTGCTTCCGACTTCTTGACTTCACCGTCTTCTAATGTGAAAAACGGAGGCCGCATCGATGGCTGGGGAGTAGCCGGAACAATGCAAGACGGAGTGATTGCCGTACCCGTATCGTACGAAGCCGGAACGACCAACGGAGGCAACGAAGTGCTAATTTTCGACATTTCCAACGGAGCAATTGCCAACAGTTCGAATCCAACCATTGTGTCGAACACCAACGGCACATCGGCCACAATTGCAACGGTTGGCACCGATTCGTTCTATGTCCTGAGCGCGAATTTCGTACCTAAATTCATTGAAAAAAATGAAGAATGGCAAATAGCGAGCGACCAATTCCCCACGACGCTCTACACGCCGGCAACCGTCGGAGGCGCTCAGTTCACATATCAAGGAAAGACTTATTTCGCGTCGAGCGGCGGCAGCCAATACGGCGCTTTGCAAATATTCGACATCACAGACGGGCTGCAGAATGCCGCAGAAGTATTCACCACGCCGGCAATTGGCGCAACAGAAAATACATTTTCAAAAACCAATCCGGTTTGCGTCGACGTACGTGCCGATGGCGCGTACATCTACGTACTGTCGACCAACAACGGCATAGCAGCATATCGACTTTACGACACCGAAGTGTTTGCCGGCACATACACGGTCGGCACGGGTGGAGACTATGAAACGCTTTCAGCTGCCATGTCCGATATTCAATCGCGCCGTGACGAAGTGAAAGGAGACATCACGCTTTCCATCATTTCCGACATCGAAGAAAGCGAGAACGTCTCATTGTCAGTCGATTTGTCGCCTTACACGTTGACAATACGCCCTGACAAGGCAGAACTTCGCACCGTCCGCCTCAGCTCGCCCACGGCAAATGCAGGCGTTGGCGGAGGATTCCTTTTCGGCGCAAGCACGCAATCGACCGACTTAATCGCGACAAGCCATATTGTCATTGATGGCTCAGCAGCAGGAAATTCGGGAAGGTACCTGAAAATTGAAACGGCCGAAACGACCAATTCCAAAACCCATCCCATCGTGTTCTACGGGGATGTGCGAAACGTGTCGATTCGCAACTGCATCATCGAGCATCATGCCGCAATCAGCGGAGTTGCCAACAACTACGCAATTTGCTTCCGCCGCTCCGGCGACACGTGGCCGCAAGACATCACAATCGAAAACAACGAAATCCGAAACCAAGCCGGCACATCGTCGGATGCAATCGCGCCCGACTTGTCGACCAGCGGAGGAACAGGAACGATGCAAGGCATCAAAATCGCAAACAACAAGATTTACGCGAAAGCAAGAGGCGTAATTGTCGGATATGTCGACGGAATTGAAATAACCGGCAATGAGTTCCGTATCGAACAAGATGCCAACGGATTGACCTCTTCCGCTATTTTGGGATTTGGGACGGTGAAAGGAAAAATCACAGTGGACGGCAATAAATTTATCCAAATATCATCTGCCAACACGACTGCTTCCGGCGGAGGCAAAACAATCATAACGGAAGGGCAAGAAGCCGAGTGGCAAATCACAAACAATTTCTTCGGAGGGTTCGAAAAAACTTCGGCATCCGGAAGTGCCGTTTTTGGATGCATCGATTGCAACACGCCAAGCAGAATACTCCACAACACGTTTGTGCTCAACGCCTTGGAAAACAAGCCGACGGAATATTATGCAATCAAAACAGCAAACAACGCTTTGACTGAATTAAAAAACAATATCTTTGCCAGCAAAGAATATTCCGCGGCCAATGCCTACCTGCTCGGAGATCCTTCGGGGGCAAGCGACTATAATGTATTCGCCCACGACGAAAGCAACACGGCCGTTTCTTTCAACGGAATCGACAAGACTTTGGAACAATATCAGGCAAACAGCGGCAACGACATCCATTCGACCCTGGCCGATGTTGAATTTGTCGATGAAGGAGGATGCGATTTCCATATCGCCAAGTCTTCGATTGGCAATGCGTCGCTGCTCGTGCCGAGATTGGATGGCATCACCACCGACATCGACGGCGACACCCGCTCCGAATCCACATACGCCGGAGCCGACGAACCGTTGATTCCAATCATTGCCGTCCCGACGGCGTTGCGCGCCACGAACGTCACAGAAAACAGTTTCGTGGCCAATTGGTCGGAAATTGCAGGCGCCACTGCCTACAAACTGAACGTCTACACAAAAGAGCCTGCGAACGACATCCTGAAAGACGAAATCATAGAAGGAGAAACTTCGTTTGAAGTAACCGGACTGGAAGCCTCAACAAATTATTATTACACAGTTTCAGCTATCGACCACCAATTTGAATCGGCGCTGTCGAATGAAATTCTCGTTCGCACAAAAGACAAATATGTGGAAGGACAAGGCTATGCCATTCCCGGATTCACGACAAGTCCGTATTTCGACGAGCAAGTCATGGCCTACACCTACAATCCCGACGTAAAAGTGGAAATAAATGCGCCGTCGGCTGCCAATTTCGACCCGGCGCTTCCCACTGCATTGGTATTGTACGGACTGCCCAACGGCAACTCTACAGATTGGACGATTGGCAAACAAGAAGCTGCCGGCGACGATTGGCATTACCAAATCCAGCACATTGGCGCACAGACACGGTTCGTCCGCCAACAAAACCCCGGATTTAATTTAGTCACCGTCTATCTGGAAGCCGAACAACAAAGCTGGGGCACTTGGCGAAGCGCCAACAAGAACGGCGATGCGATCATCAAAGAATTGACAGAAAGCCTGCTCGATGTATTCGACGGGCTGAACCCCTACATCGTTTTGAGCGGACACAGCGGAGGTGGAAATTTCCCGTTCGGATTCATGGATGCCGTGGAGTCGATTCCTTCCTATGTACACCGAATCGTGTTCCTCGACAGCAATTACAATTGGGACAACACACGCTACGGCTCAAAATTGGCTGAATGGCTGAATGCTTCTGCCGACAATAAATTGGTCGTGATTTGCTACGACGATGTAAACGCATTGCTCAACGGACAACCCATCGTGTCGGCAACAGGAGGCACATGGTATCGCAGCCAAGTGATGCAAAAATATCTGCAAGACAATTTGTCGCTTGAATGGACAAAGCAGGAAGACGACAACATGATCGAGCACCGCACAGGAAACGGCCAAATACAATTCTTGATGAAGAAAAATCCGAATCGGGAAATTCTGCACACCGTATTGGTCGAAAAAAACGGCTACATCCACTCTTTGTTGTTTGGCACTCCGTTTGAAAGCGAAGGATATGAGTTCTACGGGGATGCAGCATATCGCGATTTGATCCAAACGGCAACCGTCTATCCGCATGTTTTAAGAATTCCGCCACGAAGCAAGGATGCCCTGACAGGAAGCGCGTTTATCGAGAAAATAAAAAACTTGCCGTTGGAAGAGCGTGAAGCCGAGATTTACAAAGAAATATCGTCGGGCAACGTGCCGGATGCTTTTCGGAAAACCACGACCATTACGACTGTGGCACAAGACGCGGCAGGACAAAGCCACGCCGTTGAGTTGTCGGTTGTTCCCGACTTCCTTGCAGTCGGTTCCGATGAAGATTTCGTCAGGATGCCGATGCTCCCCGGCACGGCACAACGCATCGCGACACTGTTCAACGCGACGATGCCCACAAGAATGCTGTCGGATTTGATTCATGAAAATAGCATTGTCAAACTGTCCCCCGTCACCATGACGCCCGACGCCTCGATGACGACAGTGCCGGTGTTCTACGAGCACAACCAAAAAATCGAAGACGCACGCCTCGCCGCAGGCGAACCGCTCTATGCCCTGATTGCCGGCCACAAGAAAGACATCGTCATCACAAACAGGCTGACAGAACCCGACAAGTTGTTTATCTACGGCTGGCATTATCCCAACGGAACGCCCATTCAACCTTTGAGCGGCGCACACAACGCGGAATATGTCGATTACAGCCATGGCGTGCGGCTGGTGAACAAAGAGTTGATGGTCGACGGAAAACTTTACGACGTGAAAACGATCTTACAGGATGCCAACTTGTATAAATTGCTGAGCGACGAATCCGGCATCATGATGAAAACCGAATACGACACGGGCGACACTTCTGTTCCGGAAACTCCGGCTTCGTTTGCCGTAACGCCGAAAGACGCTTCGTCCATCGAAGTCCGGCTCAAACGCGAAGCCAACGTGACGTATGTGGCACAATATGGGTTGTCGGTATCGTCCATGACATCTTCTGTCCCACTCAATGCCGACAACACGGAAATTTCCGGATTGGAAACGGGCAAAATCTATTATGTGGCGGTCAAAGCAGAAAATATCAACGGCGCTTCGGAATCATCCGAAATACTAGCGGCCACGCCTTGCGACGAAGCGACGGCTTTGATTGTAAACGGATTCGATCGCGCCATGTCGGGCAATACCTTCGACTTCGTAAAGGAACATGCCCCTGCCTTGACAGCCGCAGGCGCAAATGTTGCCTCTGCCACTAACGACGCTGTGAAAGACGGAATTGTCGAACTTTCCGATTATGCCTTTGTCGACTACATTTTAGGCGAAGAAAGCACCGCCGACAAAACGTTCGACAGCGAAGAACAGGCAATCGTCAAAAACTATCTGCAACAAGGAGGAGCCTTGTTTGTATCGTCGGCAGAAATCGGCTGGGATTTGGGGCGCAGTGCCGCAGGCAGTGATTCGAATACATTCTTGTCGGAATACTTGAAATGTTCTTTCGTTGCCGACAACCCCGGCGCGGCTTCCGGCCTTTACCACGACGCGCAAATCATAAACGGGACTGGACTGGGAGACGACAACTTCGCATTTTCATTTGCGACAGGAGCAGGGACTTCCGTGCAATATCCCGACGTGTTGAAACCTGAAAACGGAGCAGTCGGAATCCTTGCCTACACGAAAGATTCCGAAGTCTACTCGGATGGATGTGCAGGAATAGGATTTTGCGGCATGTTTCCCAATGGTGTCGAAGCCGGCAAAGTCATTGTCATGGCCATTCCGTTTGAGTCTATTTCAGAAGAAGACACGAGAAACGAACTGATGCGGCGAATCCTTGCATACGACTACGATGCAGGCATCGAAAATGTCGGCGTGGGCGGACTGTCCGTCTACCCGAATCCAGCCACATCGCTGCTGCATGTCTCCATAGATTGCGCGACTTCCGGCAACGTTTGCATGGAAATCTTCGACACGAACGGGCGATCGGTTTTCAATCGTCAAGAATCGTGCGAACAAGGCCGGCACGCATGGACAGTCGATGTATCCTGTTTCCAACGCGGCATTTACGTTTGCCGCGTCACAACGGATGAAGGCACAAACATCGTGAAAATCATCGTGAAATAAATTTCCTTTTCAATTCTGCCTAAGCAACGGTGCGCCGAGATTGCAAACAAAATCCGGCGCGCCGTCTTGTATAAACGAAAAAGAGCCGCAATCGACTGCGGCTCTTTGCTTGCGGAAAGAGAGGGATTCGAACCCTCGGTACGGTTACCCGTACAACGGTTTTCGAGACCGTCCCGATCGGCCACTCCGGCATCTTTCCTTTTTGCGGTGCAAAGTTAGACTTTTTTTTGCAATCGACAGGCAGCGTCGGCAATTTTTTTGATATAAATTTGCAGAAGAGGCGAAGAAATGGATATTTGGGACAAAGAAAAGCGGTCGGCCGTCATGGCAAAAATCAAGAGCAAGGACACAAAACCGGAATTGCTCGTGCGGCGCTATCTGTATCATCGCGGCTATCGCTATCGCAAAAATGTGAAAGGGCTGCCGGGCACGCCCGACATCGTGATGAAGAAATACGGCATCGCCATTTTCGTGCATGGCTGCTTCTGGCACGGACACGATGCCGACATGCACATTCCCGCGACAAACAGCGACTATTGGACGAAAAAGATTTCACAAAACAAAGCACGCGACGCGGCAAACAAAGAGGCATTGAAGCGCATGGGCTGGAAAGTGATGACAATATGGGAATGCCAATTGAAACCTGCCGTGCGCGAAAAAACGTTTCTCGAAATGGAATATTGGATCAACCACTCCTATCTGCAACAATTCCGCCGCCTGCCCGACAAAGCCGTCGAACCGCCCGAACCGGAAAAAGCCGACGGCAATATCGCCGCCGAACCCGAAACAAAATACGGGGATTAATCCACCCGTCATCCCCTCCACAAGCATATTTTTTGCAACTCGGTTGCGGACGAGACGGGCTATTTTTGCATCGTAAATCAAAAGCAAAAATGTGCAAGAATAGTTGTGGCATAAATGCCCGCGAGTGCCATTCTCACGGCGAATCGCACAGGGCATGGCGGCAAACGGTGCTTCAAGCGTTCTCCGCGGCAATGCTCGCCGGAGGCATCGCCGCCCAAGCATCGGATTGGCTGCGGTTTTCTCCTGCCGTCGCGTTCGCGTGGTTTGCTGTGGCATGGCTTCCGGTGGCGTTGCCGGTATTGAAAGAGGCATTCGACAGCATACGGAAAAAAGATTTCTTCAACGAATTTTCATTGATGCTCATCGCGTCGATTGGCGCATTCGCAATCGGCGAATATCCGGAGGGCGTGGCCGTCATGCTATTCTACTCCATCGGTGAAGCGCTCCAAGACAAAGCGATAGCCCGCGCACGCCGCAACATCAGCGCGTTGGTCGACATGCGCCCGAAAGAAGCAACCGTCGTGCGCGGCGGAAAAGCGGAAAGCGTACCGCCGGAATCCATAGCCGTTGGAGAAGAAATCATCGTCAAGACAGGAGAGCGCGTGCCGCTCGACGGCGTTTTGCTCGATCGCGATGCCGTTTTCGACACTGCCGCGCTCACGGGCGAAAGCATGCCTCGGCGCATCAAACGAGATGAGACCGTGCTGGCAGGCATGCTCCCAACAAGCAGCGCAACCCGCTTGCGCGTTGCCAAAAAACATGCCGACAGCGCATTGTCGCGCATCATGGAGATGGTGGAACATGCCGCCGAACGGAAAGCGCCAACCGAATTGTTCATCCGCCGTTTTGCCCGCGTCTACACGCCGGCTGTGACGGCGTTGGCTCTTTTAATTGTCGTCATCCCCTATTTGTGGTCGCTCGCATTCGGCACAAGCTACGTGTTCGAAGAATGGCTCTATCGCGGATTGGTCTTTTTGGTCATATCCTGCCCGTGCGCATTGGTGGTGAGCATTCCGCTCGGATATTTCGGGGGCATCGGTGCCGCGTCGCGATTGGGCATTTTGTTCAAAGGCGGAAACTACGTCGACGCAACGGCTAAAATCACCGCAATGGCATTCGACAAAACCGGAACGCTGACCGAAGGCGCGTTTGCCGTCGCCGAAACACATTGCGCCGCCGATTTCGACAAAAAAGAATTAATCCGGCTCATTGCCACGGCAGAAAGCGGCAGCACGCACCCCATCGCAAAAGCAATCGGAGCCGAAGCCGAACGGCTCGGACTGGCCGTAGGGCAACCCGAAAACGTCGACGAAACAGCGGGTTACGGCTTGGAAGCGGAAGCATGGGGACGGACGGTGCTGGCCGGAACGGCGCAATTGCTTGAAAGGCACGGCATCCACATCGACCAACGTTTCGACGACAATGCCTCGACAACGGTCTATTGCGCCGTCGACGGCAAATATGCCGGATGCTTCCTGCTCTCCGACAAAGCCAAACCCGACGCTGCGGAAACCATATCTCAACTAAGGAAAGAAGGCGTGCGCACAATTGCCATTTTCTCCGGCGACCGGCAGGCTGTCGTCAGCCATTTTGGCAAACAAATCGGGGTGGACGAGGCGTATGGCGATTTGCTTCCCGAGGACAAAGTGGCACATTTCGAGCAATTCAAGAAAAAATGCGGCGGCGTGGTGGCCTACGTGGGCGACGGCATCAACGACGCGCCCGTGCTGGCAATGAGCGACGTGAGCTTCGCCATGGGCGGAATCGGCAGCGACGCGGCAGTCGAAACGGCCGACGTGGTCATCGAAACCGATCGCCCGTCGCGCCTCGCCGATGCCGTACGCATCGGGAAAACAACCGTGAAAATTGTCCGGCAAAACATTGTCCTTGCGCTTGGTGTGAAAGCAATCGTGCTGGCATTGGGCTCGGCCGGATTCGCCAACTTGTGGGCTGCCGTCTTTGCCGATGTCGGCGTAGCGCTTCTTGCCATCTGCAATGCCCTGCGCGTTCAACGTGCCGCAAAATAACCCCTATTTTTGGCAAAGGACGATATAATGCGTATCTTCGGCAATTGAAACAAAAACCGACATGAACGACGAACAAATCTATTTGGAAAAACTGTCGCTGCGCGACATCAAGCCCACGGCCATGCGTGTGCTCATACTGCGCACGATGATGCGCGAGCAGCGAGCCGTATCTTTGCTCGACTTGACAGATTTGCTCGTGACAGTCGACAAGTCGACCGTTTCGCGCACCCTCGCTCTCTTCCTTTCCCACCATCTGATCCACAGCATCGACGACGGAAGCGGCGCGCTGAAATACGCCGTTTGCAGCAATGAATGTTCTTGCGACGTGGACGATCTCCACACGCATTTCTACTGCACGAAATGCCACCGCACGCTTTGCCTGCGCGGATTGCCCGTGCCAATCGTGCACTTACCGGAAGGTTTCGCCCTCGAAAGCGTCAACTACGTGCTGAAAGGACTATGCCCCGAATGCTCCCGCCATCAGTTTTTCGGCTTGCGGTCGAAATAAGGATTTTTCGACGACGCGCTGACGGCAATGGCTATGACTTGCGAGCAGTCCGGCAGCCATCCCAACTGCAACGACGACCATCCGGCAGAAAACATCACGCGTGTGTCCACTCGTGCATCGGCAGCTGCCGCACATGCCGACCCGACGGCGATTCCCACGTCTATGCTGTTGATGGCGCAAGGATTTCCGACGGGATTCAGCTCACATTCGGGATAACCGCAATACCCGCAATCCAACCCCATCGGCATGCGGCGCGTGCCAATGAGAAGCACTGCTTCGCCTTGCAAGATATTGTCGGCATCGCGCAGCAAGAATTTAAACCCCGACTCTTCTGCCTTGCGGCGCATCGCATCGGCCAATGCCGACAAGTCGTCCCAATCCTCCACAAGTGCAATTTCAATAATATCCACGCCTTTTCCTTTCGGCGCAGTCCGTGCCGCCGTCATCATCCGGCGTGCCGCTTCCACCACCAAGGAGTGGCGCACGTCTCTTTCGTTCGTAACCATAATCGCTATCTTTAAAATAATTCCGCGTTTCGCGCAGCTAAAATTACAAAAAATACCCGAAACACGACAAATGTGGCGGCATTGCCCGAAAAGCAGTGCCGCCACCAACTGTCAATGCAATATCCCCTGCCTACTGCATGGCATTAACCATCTTCATTTGGATGCTATTCATCCGGCTAATTTGTGCTGCAGTCATTTCGCCTTGCGCGCCATCAAGTTTGTCGTACATGCTTTGAGCCTTTTCAAGCAAACTTGCATACTCCGACATGGCGCTCATGTCGCCGTCCATCGCTTTTTTGTAGAATTTGATGTACTCGTCGACATATTCTTCATACTCATCGAGCGCACTGTCCCAATCCGAAGAACTCGACGAAACCGCATCCGATTCCTCTTCGTAATCCGATTCCAAAGCATCGTCGCTATGCGACCCTTCTACCGTCTGTTCGATCTTGTCTCCTAATCGTTCAAGCTTGTCTTCTACTGATTCCTCTGAATTTCCTTTACATCCGGCCAATGCAAAAACACAGCAAACAGCCAATAACCAATTTTTCTTCATAGTTTTATTTTTTATAGTTTAAGTTCTACATATCATAAAAGGGATGCGCTCGCAATGCCAAGTGCTGCAAATAAAACCACCAAACAAATAATGCCAAATACCGAAATGCACAATCCGGCAATGGCAAGCCCGCGCGGCTGCTTTCCTAAACCGATGCAAGAAAAAATAAGGCCTAACGCCCACAAAATCCATCCCAAAACGGGAATCCAACCCAAAATCAAAGTGACTAACGACAGCACAAAGCCGGTAACGCCCATTGCATTGCCTTTCTTTGGTTGCACAGGCATTGGAGGAGTAACTTGTTCCATAATAATTTTGTTTTGATATTAGTTTGTAAATGTTTTTTACAAAGGTAAGCCTTTTTACCCCCCCCATATAAAACAAACAAATATTTGTTAATATATATTAATGCGAATCAAGCCTTACGGCGATATGGGGGAGCGGCTTGCCGCGAGCCGAAGGGTTTAGCTCATCAGTCACAAAAGTCTAAAATCAAGGGGTCATGCCTCCCACTCCCAAACACAGAGAGGCTGCGCAAGGCAGCCTCTCTGTGTTTCCCAAGCCGTCGAGCGGGATTTATTCGCCCCAGAAAGTTTCATAATCGGTCTTCATGCCGCCCATAAACTCCCCAAGACGCTTGCATGCAGCCTCAAAGAGGTTGCGGCTTTCAAACCAATCCGCAGGGGGCGTCCATTGCACGTCGTCGCGCTTTTCCGCCGGCTTCATCCGACATCCGGAGAAAATCCACGGCATTATCAGGCCCTCGGGATCTTTTTGCGGGAAAAATCCCCATCCGGCTGATTTCGGTTTCGAGCGCAAACGGTCGTCGTCGGAGGGCAGCCACCCGTAGATCGGCGAAAACCGTTCCATCATTCCAAGCGTAAATTCGCCGGTCGCCTCGTCCACATCGGTCATCTCTATGCGATAACGCCCGTTGGAAACCGTTGCAAACGTGTTTCCATTGTAGCTCATGACAAAATTCAAGTACAAATTCATAAACGGGTCCGTGCAGTCCACATTCACGCCGCCCGCCATAAGCTGGCCGCCGTCGGCCACAAGATAACGCTTGCCGGTAACAGCATCGGTCATCATTCCTGCTACGCGCATCGGGACAAAGAAAAATTTGGCATTCAGCTGGCCTGCCATAGCGCCGCTTGTCGCCGAAGAACCATTGAACAAGAAAGGATAATTTTGGTTCGGGTCGACAATCGCCGTCAAAAATCCCGAAGTGTTTTCGCCATAGGCAGTGGAGATGTTGTTGTCCTTGCTCATTTCCAAGTAGGCCGTGAACGGAATAGTCGTTCCGCTGTCGCTCCAAGCCGATTCGCAGGCGTAAATGCCGGTATCGGAAATCGTTTCGATTGTGTCGCGCTTGATGAAATGGGCAGTGAAAGTCAGATTTTTCCCGTTCATCATCACCTCGCCGCCATTGCCTTCCGGCGCAAGCTGCGGATCGTTGCAGTCGATAGATGTGAGTTTCCAGCCTTCGTTGGCCGTAGCGACAACGTTCACGGGATCGCCATATTTGTACGTCCCCGCGCCTGCCACCTTTCCGCCTTCCGGAGGATCTGCCACGACAGAAACCGAATACGTCGGCTCATCGACGACAGTCGGGCCGACCGGATCGTCCTGCGACACCCATTCCACTACGATCGGATAAATAATCGGAGGTTCAGGTCCGGGACTCGGCGGGACAGGAGGCCCAGGTTCGACCGGCCCCGGTCCGGGAGGCGTAGGCACTACCGGTTCCGAAGGTTCTCGCGGATCAACAATCTGCGTAAGTTCGTCGGTCGTATAGACAAGCGTCACCTTGCCCGTTTCATCGATAAAGCCCTCGTAGTAGATCGGTTCTTTGTTCGGCTTGACGTTGCGCGGAATGGTAAAACGCACTTGCGCGCGCAAGTCGTCGGTATACGTGCCTATGCGCCCCCACAGCGATTTCTGCTTTGCCTCGTCCCACAGACGGATTATGATTCTCCCGTTCGGAAGCATCACAAACGGATTGTCCCCGCCGCCCGATATGGAATACACGCCGGCGCCATGAGCCAACCCGTCGGGCAATGCATCGTTTTTATCAAAGTATTTGATGGGCGACGTGCCGACAACGCGGAAATTCGTGTCGATCACCCACATGTTGTCCAACGTCTGCGAGCCTTCGCCCTCCATAGGCTTCACCAATGCGTAGCCGTTGAGGAAAGGCGTGGCCAATTTATAGGTGGCTACGACCTTTCCAGTCTTGTCGATGAAAAGATCGCGGCTGTTGTCCCAATCGCGCCATGTGACATAGCCGTTGCGGCAATCGGATATTTTCCCGTATCCGCCATATTCGGCAGGAATCACAAACGCTCCCGCACGATCGATGAACCCCCATTTCTTCACATAGTTTTCCTCTACTTGCACCGCAGCCAAGCCCTCGCTGAAAGGCCGCGCCGTGGCAAATTGCGGCTTGATTGCCACATTTCCTTGCGCGTCGATGTAGCCCCATTTCCTGTCGGCATAGCTGTAATGGGGGCGCAAGCCCTCGCTCAGCGCGCCTGCTCCGTTCGGCACGCCGACGCTGCACGCCTCAGTCAGATTCGGATAGATTTCCTTTCCGGCCGCGTTGATGTAGACCCACACGTTGCCTCTTGGCGTTTTCTTTTGCAACCGCGCAATGCCGTCGAGGAATTGCGTCCCGTTGTAGTATTCGGTCGGAAGTTGCTTGACTCGCCCGTCGCGATAAAGGATGCAGAGCGGGTATTGCGTGCCCACTTTCTCCTTGCTGCGCATGAGGCAGACGCCATTGTCGAATTGCGCCGGAGCGAAATTGCCGATTGCTTTCCAAATGTAATCGAAAAGCATTGTGCCGTCTTCATAGAAAAACGCCACATCGCCATATTCCGACGTCACGCTGAAAATGCCGTCGTGCACATCCGAGACACTGGCATATTTCGGTATTTTCAAAAATTTCGTATCGTTGGTGATGCGGACAGCATAAAATGAAGTTTCCGTAAACTTGATGGTCGGAATTTCGGCGACAGCCAGGTCTGCCTCAGTTGTCGTTGCCGCTGTCGCTTGCTGCTTTTGCGGTTCCGCTTTCTCGTCTTTTCCAAGCAAATCGTCGACTGCCTGGCGCGCCGCTTCTTCCGCCGTCTTCTTCAATTCCTTTCCAAGCTGGCGAAAGAATTGGGGCTGTGCAGGCATGGAGAACAAAGCCAATGCCAACAGCACGATGATATTTCTCTTTCTCATAGCGATAATTTTGGTGATTATTCACAAATCCGGCTGCGCAAACACAATTGCAATGCGACAGCATGAATATAAAAATGGCAAGGAGGCAAATTCATCCTTTGCTGCTCCTTGCCAATCAATTATCTTCTTACTTCATGTACGGAAGTTTCCATTCGTCGTCGACAAGTTCCAAGTCGACACTATCCTCTTCTTTCGAACCGTCTTTAAAATAGAACGTTATTGACACTTCGGCAGTTTTTCCATCCTCGCTGATTTTCTCTTCGCCGATTTCGTATTTATCAATACCTTCTCTGGATTCGATTTCCTTCGACATTTTTTCCTTTGCCAACGATACAAACAATGCCTTTGCAGCATCTTTGTCTTCTTTCGACATATCGTCAGGAAAAGCCATCATGTCGGCAATACCTTCATAATCCTGCGCTTTTACCATTTCTGCATAAGACTCTGCTGCATCTTTCGGGCTGTTTCCTCCACAAGAAGCAAATACAAACATCATAGCCACAGCGGCTAAAAATAAAATAGACTTTCTCATAATGATTAAATGTTTAGTTAGTAAAAAAGTTAATATTTAAAAATGGTTATATGCCGGTTGTGTTGATATATTGCCGATGGCAATAAGTAAGTTCCTCCAAAAAGTGGGAAATTCACCTCTGTCAAGCTGTCGGCGTTCAAATGCCCGCCGGTCGTGTTATAGGCATGCGCTATCAATTCCGTACAGTAAAGACGGCTCGTGTCTGCAAGATCATAATCATGATCAAATGGAATGCCCTCCTTCGACAATGCCTTGCGCGCCGCCAAGCATCCGTCGCCGGCATCGACAAGCCGCACAATCTCGCCGGTGGCTGCACGGTCGGAAGCGAAAAATTCTTCGAGGCTTTCCACCTTCACCCGATCGATGCTGTCGCCTTCCTCGCGCTCTCCCGGCACGGCATGGACCACACGCCACTGCCCATCCCTGCGAGCCAATATGCCCACATGCGAATAAAGCCCGCCGCTGTCGGCTTCAAGCACCGCCCTGCTTTCAAAGCTGCGACCGCGCCGAAACGCCAAATCGCCTTCTTGAAATTCTGCCGTCGGGAAATCCATGATTTCTGCACGTTTCTGCTCAGAGCAGCTCCAACAAGTTGCCGGCAACAAGGAAACAAAACAAGCCATTGCAGAAATCATATTTCTCAGCATTTAAAAATTATGTGTGGTTATTAGAAACAAAGATACCGCAAATCGAGAGCAGAAGCGCCAAACGTGTTTGAGCGATTATGCCGAGATATAGCATATCTTATACAAAGATATAGATTTTATTGCAATAATGCAAATTTATTTGCATATAGTTTAAAAAACGTGATATTTTGCAAAGCGCGCCGCATTCGTTCGGCCATGCAAAAAACGCTGCAAAGGACAAGCACAAAAAGCGCTCATCCTCTCTCTGCCATTCGAATTCAAACGCAAAAAGGCATCAGAAAGCCTCGCCGATTGCGAAAACAAAGCCGCTCGTTCCACGCCCTATGCCGAAATCGATGCGTCCGTTCACATTGTGTTTCATCTCGATGCGAAGCCCTACACCGAAGTTTGGCAGCAAATCGCGCCAGCGAAAATGCCCGAACGAATGGAACACGCTTCCCACGCCGCCCCATACTGCCGCGCCCAAACGCCCATAAATGTGCTGGCGCAATTCAGCTTGAACAGAACCCATATTCACGTCGGTATAGCGGCCGGCATAGTACCCCCTCATGCGGATGCCGCCGCTTCCGAGGGCTTCGCGCAAAGGCCAAGGCGACTCCATGCTGTTGACCGCCGCATAAAGGTCGAATGCCAAAGTGGCTCCCTTCCACAGCGGCTGATAGTAATTGTAGACAAGGCTTGCATTGAAAAGCGTGCGATCGTACGAGCCTAATATCTGCGGTCGCATCAACATGCGCAACATGAAATTCATGCCGCTGCGGGGTTGCAAAATAAAGTCGCGCGTATCGTATTGAAGCGTCATTCCAATGCTGGTGAAAAAATACGACGACCTTTGCCCTTGCAAATAGCTCCAATCGTCGAGAGCCGAAATATTGCTGTACACCAAATCGAATGCCGCGCCGATATTGAAATTGCCAGTCACACGATAAACCAAATCGGATGTCCATTTCAACTGGTTCCGAGTGTAGCGCACTTTCGGATTCACGCTGCAAGCGTCACGGGTGATTCCCCAAAAATCCAACGGCGAATAAGCATATTCCAACTTATAAGAAAGATGCCAACGGCGTCCCGGGAAATGCGTATTTCCGTTTGCCACCAAAGAAAACAATCCGTTCAGCGTCGCATTGCCAATCAATGTGACATCCGACGGCTGCATCACAGAATCGTGCTTGTCCAAGCGATAAAGCCCCGTCATTCCGCCGCCTATGCCGAAACTGCCTTCACGCGTGTACGACGGCATGACGATAAAATTCAAATCGATTGGCTTTTCAAAAGAGCGGTCGACATTGCCCGTCACCAAACGGTCGAGATACGACAAAAATTTATTGTCGCGCTTGAACAACGCCGAAATGGGTCGCATCTCCGGATCGATCGTATCGGCCGGATTCACGGCCGCTTGTGCGCTCTCCAACAGTTCCGGAGGCAAAATGCTATCGGCTTCTTCCTGCGTCAAAGGCGTGTATTCGTAAGCCGGCAGTGTCGTCGATTCTTCATCGCCGGCCGCCACGCCGTCAAACGGCACAAAAGCCATAGCCAGCAATGCCACGGCTTTCAGCATAAATTTATTCACAGGAGAAATACGCATTAATCTTTTTACCGCAAATGGCGTTCCGAACCGGAAAGCGACGGCAAAAGTACTGACAATATGACGAATTGCAAAATAAAAAGCCCCTTGTCGGGGGCTTTTTTATGTTTTAGAACAGTTTTATGCCATTATCGGACAATTTCTGTCTATACGCCCAGCAAAAAATGTTCGGGCACAAACCACTGCATGATCCAATAAATGCCGGCAGCGAGCAATGCGCTCACCGGAATCGTGAGCACCCAAGCCGTCAACAGATTGCGAGTCACGCCCCAACGCACCGCCGACAATCGCTTTGTCGCGCCGACGCCCATGATGGAGCCGGCAATCGTGTGTGTCGTGCTCACCGGTATTTTCAGATACTCTGTCAGGTACAGAGTCAATGCGCCGGCCGTTTCCGCAACCATGCCTTCCAGCGGCGTCACCTTGGTGATTTTCGTGCCCATCGTGCGCACAATGCGCCATCCGCCGGAGATTGTGCCGAGCGAAATCACCGTGAAGCAAGAAAATGCCACCCACGACGGGATGTCGTCGACGCTCTCCACGCCCATGCCGATGCCCAACGGATGCGCGGCAATCATCGCAGCGGCTATGATTCCCATCACCTTTTGCGAGTCGTTCAATCCGTGGCCGATGCTGAACAATGCCGACGAAACCAGCTGCATCCGCTTAAACCAAGGCTCTGTCTTTCTGAAATCCGAACGACGGCACATATAAAGCACGCCCAACGTGATGACAAACGCCAAAATCATGCCTATCAACGGAGCAAGGAAGATAAACAGCACGATTTTCAGCACGACAGCCGAATGAATCGACCCGAAGCCCCATGCCATGATGGCTGAACCGGCGAAACCGCCGATAAGCGTGTGGGACGACGACGACGGAATGCCCTGCCACCAAGTGTAGAGATTCCAAATGATTGCGGCTATCACGCCGGCAAGAATCACCGGCAACGTGATATAATCCTGTATCACGGTTTTCGACACAGTGTCGGCAATGCCAAATCCTCCGATGAGGTATTTTGCGATGAAAAATGCCACAAAATTGAAAAATGTAGCCCACAATACCGCTTGAAATGGCGTCAGCACTTTTGTGGACACAATCGTGGCTATGGAGTTTGCCGCATCGTGGAATCCGTTGATAAAGTCGAATATCAACGCCAATACGATAATTAAGATCAATAGTTCCATGCAGCTCGACTATGCGTATTTGATAATAATCGTTTTCAAAATTTTTCCGACATGTTCTGCCGCGTCGGTTGTTTTTTCAAGCTCATACATGATTTCTTTCGCCTTGATCAACTCGATGCTGTCCGTTTCTTCTGCAAAGAGATGAGTGATGTATGTTTCATAAACATCGTCGGCTTCATTTTCCAAATCATGGAGTTTCGTGCAATATCCCATGATGCTTTTCGCGTTTTTGCGCAATTTTTCCAATTCTTCTATTGCCTGCAAAATCGTTTCGGCATCCGCCTTAATGACATTTGCCAAATCCAACGCCACAGCCGGAATGCATTTCGGATTGTAGATGGCAATTCGTTTTGCCGAGCTGTTTATTCCGTCTGCCACATCGTCGATGTAGCCGGCAAGCTGGTGGATGTCCTCGCGGTCGAACGGCGTGATGAACGACTTGCCCAGCTCGTCGAATACTGTCTGAAACCAACGGTCGCCTTCGCGTTCCAACTCTTTAATTTCTTTGTAAAGCTCCACTCGTTTCTGAGAATCGTTGCTTTGTACGCATTCAATCAACAAATCGGACGACTTCAACAGCAATTCCGACATCTTTGCCAACAACGGGAAAAACTTCGGCTCTTTCGGCGCGAATCTGCTAAATAAAGAATTATTCATATAACTTAATTATAAAGGATTATCAACTCTACAATTTTGCCAACGCTTGCTCCAAATCGGCGATAATGTCGTCGGCATCTTCGATTCCGACAGAAAGCCGAATCAAATCGGGGGCTACTCCGGCGGCTATCAATTGCTCGTCGGACAATTGCCTGTGGGTATGGCTTGCCGGATGCAGCACGCAAGTACGCGCATCGGCAACATGCGTCACAATTGCAATGAAATGGAAATTGTCCATCAGCCTTGCCGCGTCGGCACGCGTGCCTTTCACTCCGAACGAAAGCACGCCGCACGACCCATCGGGCATGTATTTCTGCGCCAATCCGTGATATTTGTCGCCCGGGAGACCGCAATAGCGCACCCACGCCACTTTCGGATGGCGTTGCAAATACTCTGCGACTTTTTGAGCATTCTCGCAATGGCGCTTCATGCGCAAATGCAACGTTTCAAGGCCGAGGTTGAGCAGGAAAGCATTCATCGGCGATTGGATCGCGCCGAGATCGCGCATCAGCTGCGCCGTCGCTTTCGTGATGTAGGCCATTTTGCCGAATCTCTTCGTGTAAGTCAACCCGTGGTATGAATCGTCGGGCGTTGTCAATCCGGGAAACTTCTCGGCATGGGCCTCCCAATCAAAATTGCCGCTGTCGACCACTGCGCCGCCGACTGCCACGGCATGGCCGTCCATGTATTTCGTGGTGGAATGCGTCACAATGTCGGCGCCCCATTCGAAAGGACGGCAATTCACCGGAGTGGCAAACGTGTTGTCGACGATCAAGGGCACGCCATGCGCCTTGGCCACACGTGCGAATTTCTCGATATCGAGCACGTTCATGCCCGGATTGGCTATCGTCTCGCCAAACAAGGCTTTCGTATTCGAACGGAACGCTGCGGAAATTTCATCTTCCGAAGCATCGGGATCGACAAACGTGCAATCTATCCCTAATTTCTTCAACGTGACGGCAAACAAGTTGAACGTGCCGCCATAAATCGCCGACGACGACACAATATGGTCGCCGGCTCCGCAAATATTGAAAACGGCAAAAAAATTAGCGGCCTGCCCCGATGACGTGAGCATTGCCGCTATTCCTCCCTCCAATGCCGCAATCTTGGAAGCAACTGCGTCGTTGGTCGGATTTTGCAAACGCGTATAAAAATATCCTGCCTCTTCCAAATCGAACAATCGAGCCATTTGCTCGGTCGTGTCGTATTTAAAAGTTGTGCTTTGAAAGATAGGCAACACGCGAGGATCGCCATTACCGGGCTTCCAGCCGCCCTGCACGCAGAGTGTCGCCGTCTTTAAGTCTTTTTTCATTCTCCGTTGTCTTTTCGGCGGCAAAGATACTGAAAGAGTGTGAAAAATATGCAATAAACCAAACGTTAAAATCGCATTTGTTACAGTATTGTTACAACCGCGACGACGCCGTCAGGCACAAAAAAACGGCACACCTGCAAGGGTGCGCCGTTTTTCCTTAGATGCAAATTCGTCTTAGAGATTTGCCACGTTGTAGTTAGCAAATTCTTTGTCGACAGCTGCGCGTTCCTTCATCGAAGAGTCGAGAGAAGCAGCTTTGCGCAAGTTTGCATACACAGCTTGTTCGTTGTTTGTGCGAGCTGCCACAACTGCAAGCATGTAGTAAGTCGTAGCGTTCGGAGCTTTCACAGCTTCCAAAGTCGATTTAGCTTTGCTGTAATTCTTGTTGAGGATTTGAGCAAGAGCTGCATTGTTTGTTTTGCTGTCGCCGAATGCTTTTTCTGCTGTTTGATAATCGCCTTGTTTCAGGTAGTAAACGCCCATAGCTTCGTTCAAGCCTTCTGCGTCGGCTGCACCGCCAAATGCTTGGCGAGCGCCTTCGTAGTCTTTGTCTTTCATCTTGAGCAAGCCGAGGTTCATCTTAGCTTCGGGGCTGTTCGGGTTGAGTTTCGCAGCTTTTTCGAAGTTAGCTTTTGCGTCATCGTAGTTGCCTTGCACGTATTGCGTCATACCGAGGTTGTTGAATCCGCGATAGTCGTTCGGATATTGTTTAGCGGCAGCAGCATAGATTTGTTCTTTTTCTGCCACATTGTCGGTAAGCGTAGCGCAATAGAGCAATTCGTCGATCGACAATTGAGTCGGATCAGCTTTGAATTGAGCTTTGATTTCGTCGTCGCTGCGGCCAATCGTGTTGATGGAAGCCGTGATGCGGGAATAACGAAGTTGCGGAAGGATTTCTTCTGCCAATTGTTCAAATACCGACGAAATGTTGCGGATTTCGCGTTCGCGTTCTTCCGGATCTTTATACATGGAGAGCACGCTCAAGATAAGGTCTTTGTCTTGGATGTTGCTTTCAGAAACGAGTCTTTGGAAGCCTTCCCAGTCTTGCGGAGTGTATTCGGAAGTAAGCTCGCCATATTTTTCAACATTTTCTTTTTTATATGTCTCTTTCAAATAGTCGACTGTTGCTTGCTCGCGTTTTTCAGAAAGTTTCGTGTTGAATTCAACACCGCCATCAGGAGATGCGAACGAAGACACATGCACACCTTCGATTTCCTTGTTGTCGGCAGAATCGGCAGCTGCAATCGTTGCATTCAAGTCGCCCACGCCGCCTTCTCTTTCAAGTTCGGATGCGCGAATGTTTGCTTTATTGATCAAGAACATGAGGTCGGCGTTGTATTTTTCATTGATGACGCGTTGGTATTTGTCGGCAGCCGACGACGGTGTTACAGTCGTAGCGTCGGCAAGCGTTGCCGTTGCCAATACGCCTTCGCCTACCTTAACGGCCGGAAGAACATACGTTTTCTTGCCTTGCGTCACATTGAAATCAAGATACAAATCGCTCTTCAACATTTCCGGCGTGTAAGCAAACGATGCAGGCATCGAAACCGTACCGCCATTGTCGTAGCTGATAACCGGATTGTTGCCTTTCACCTTCTCGCCTTGGAAAGTGTAGGATTTGGAAGTCACCTTTTGGCTGTCGCCAAACAAGAGATACGGAGTAACCGTAACTTCAGCATTCTTTTTAAAGAATTTTTGAGGAACGTTCGCCGTGATTGTGGCGGGAACTGCATCGCCTACCACTTCCAACGGAGTCGGATCGGTCGAAAAATACTCAGAAGCGAACGGGCTCATCTTCTTATTACAGCCGGTCAGCACAATTGCCGCGCCGGCCAAAACATACAAACTAAGTTTTTTATTCATAATTATATAATTTTGAATGTAAGTATTTCCGCGCATAAAGTTAGTGCAAATATAAACAAGTTTTTTTACAGTTAGCATTTTTTATGCCTTTTATTCATATTCCTATGATTTTTCATTCGAAATAACAATTCCCACGAAAAAGAGTTCATCATTTTCCAAGAAAAAAACAAATCGCATCAAGATTGCTCTTTTTCCACGCTTCTTGCGCCGTCGCAATCATATTTTTGCCCGAAAAAAGCCATGAATCGCACAGAAGAAACCTACAAGCAATCCGCTTTGCTGATGAAACAAGCACGACACGCATGGAATGCCATGCGCGACACGCGGGAAAAACGGGAAAGAAACAAGAAGTTCACCTATGGCGACCAATGGAGCGACTACATGCTCGACGAAAACGGGAATCGCGTCAGGGAATACGACTACTTGAAAGAAACCGGAAAAGAACCCCTTACAAACAACTTGATACGCCAACTCGTCAAAAGCGTGGTCGGGCGATTCCGCCAACAAGCAGCCGAACGGCCGTCGCAACCGCGCATGGCTGAGATAAGGACTGGCAATTGCCTCGACGAGCTCGACAGCCGCGCCATGGAGGAGTTTCTCATATCCGGTTGCAGCTTCCAGAAAATCGAAAAATCGGCAGGCCGCCCCGCGGTTGCCATCCGCAACATCAGCCCCGCCATGATGCTCGTCAATCCGTTTTCCGACCCGCGCGGCCTCGACTGCGACCTCATCGGGGAAATCCACGAAACGACGCTTGCCGAAATTGTCAAACGCCTCGCCGACGGCAATCGGGAAAAAGCAGTGCACATCTGCCATATCTACGAAAACGCCGACAACGTCGACGACTTCACGACCCCTCGGCGCGAAGGCAGAGTGAGAATCGTGGAGCTATGGAAAAAAGAAAGCCGCGAAGGCTTCGATTGCCACAATCGCCGCACGGGCGAATGGTATTTCCAACCGTTTCCCGCCTCCGATGCCGATGCCGACATCGAACGGCGCTGGTGCATACGCGACGCGTGGCGTTGCTATTGGATTGCCCCCGACGGAAGCATCGTCAGCGCCTACGATTCGCCGTATGCCCACCGGTCTCACCCCTATGCGTTCAAACTCTATCCGCTGACCGACGGCGAAGTCCATTCGCTGGTGGAAGACGTGATCGACCAGCAAAAGTACGTCAACCGGCTGATCACGCTCGTCGACCACATCATGGGCGCAAGCGCGAAAGGCGTATTGCTCTACCCCGACACCATGCTGCCCGACGGCTACACATGGGACGACCTGCGCTACGCATGGGCAAAACCAAGCGCAATCGTGCCATACCATCCGCGTGGAGGCACCGACCGGCCGCAGCAAATTTCGACCAACGCAACCGACATCGGCGCCTACGAAATGGTGAACCTGCAAATGCGCCTGTTCGAGCAAATATCGGGCGTTTCCGGCGCATTGCAAGGCCAAAGCGCCGGAGCGGCAACCGGCGTTGCGCTCTACGAAAGCCAGATAGCGAACTCGACAGTCGCATTGAGCGACATTTTCGAATCGTTCGAATCTTTCCTGCTGCAACGCGACGCCAAAGCCCTAACTACATAGGGACTCTGTATTTTCCCAATTTACATCCCTCGCACTATCGCCGCTTTTTCAACGAAAGCGGCTTTTTCATTGCCTTTTTCCGTTTTGCAACCATGCCGCTAATAAATTTTGATTTTTCATGCGAAATCGCTAACTTTGTGGAAACAAGCCTCCATAAGCCATGAATGCGAAATGTTCCATCCTCTCCCTTGCTCTTTTGGCCGCTTGGCTTTCGGCGGCGGGAACAGAGCCGCATAGTGGCATCCCTTATGCGCAAACTTGCGTTCCATGGGATGTGCGGACTCGCGTAGACGATCTTCCACAAGCGCGATATGAATTATCGCTTAAAGATCACGCCTTCATGAATCAATTGGATTCAATCATCAATTCCTCCGCATTTACGAAAGATACTAAAATCGTCCCATATCACGTTTTTGGAAAGCATTGGGGAAGTCATGACGATGTGCCTTCCGACATATTGTCAAAAACGCCTGTAATTGAAATTGCATTCATTGACAGAAAGCCGATAATCACAGAAGGCAGTTATTTATGGAATGAAGATGTGCCAAGAAACAAAGTGAAAGAGCTAAAAAACACAGATATAAGCAAACAACAAGAATATTACATCGTTGCATGCGGCCAATTGTTGCTCTCTGCCCAATATTATTTGAAATACAACAAAAGACATTATAATTTCGGATGGTTTCCCAAAGGCATCGCAGACGATGATATAAAAACCAGATATCATGTTGTCAGCCATCTATTTCCCGCCACAGTGCCTACGTGGGTAGTCAAATGCGAGAATGGCAAATTGACATTGGAAGATTTTTTTATCATGTTTGGGGACTATGACATTTTAAATGGCAGACCAATAGAAGACGGTCTTGCAGATTCTTCAATTTCTTGTGTTGCACAAAAGAAGCGCGATTCGGTGCAGACGAGTCACTCATGCCAAACGAAGCCGACACCCGTAGAGATCGAGTTATTAAATAAATTTCGTACAGATGCCGACAGCGTATTGGCCAACTTAGGCTTAGCCAATCGTCCCGTTTTGATTTATTCGGCTTTCGACAGATTTCTTGTTTTCAGCCCTGACGAAAAAACGGGCTATCGCCAATATTTTGTTTGCACGGAAAGCGGAAAGATTGAGACTATTTCAAATGTTAGCCCCGACCGGTGGAAAACAATGAGAGGGGGAAAAGAATGTTCATCTGTCCGCAAGAAAACTAAAAAATACGACGTTTTTCTGAATCGGGATTCTATCCTCGACGTTGCATTTGAATCATCGACATACGATCGGGAAAATCGCACGCTTTTTGAGCAAGAACTCAAAGCAATGCTGGGAGAACCAATTCATAATCCGATGCCAATAGCTGCCGTAGCTGATTATGCTTATTTCGCAATGCTCGACGGCAAAGGCAACCGGCATGGCGAATTTTGCATTCCATTTCAAGAATCCATGTTGGAAGCCATTGCATATTCGGGACATCGAGACATAAAAGACTTGGTGATTTTTCTCTTTATGGAATATTTATGAGAACAACCCCGCAAGCCTATGGATAACTTAAACAAAAGAATCAAGTACTGACATGAAAACAAGTGCATTCATCATCACGACAGCAATGATTTTGGCGGCATTTTCGTGCACCAATCGTGCCAATGAAAACGAAAATGCTCCTGCCGTTGAAAGAAACGACAGCTTGGTATTAACAGCGGATCTTTCACAACACTACCGTATTACCATCACAGGCGATTCTTTATGGTATGACTATGACCCATTTGACACATGTTGCGAAATGGACAGCCTGTCATGGCCTCCAAAGGCAAAAGAATTTGATTCACAAAAGTTTATAAACAAATACAAGCCACTAATTGATACGATAAAAACACCAATAGGACATGATTTTATCATTTTAGATGATATCTGCATAGATTTGTATTACAATGGGAAACTAATAGTCAGTACTTATGGAGATGCTCTTTCTGCACTTCCCAAGCCATTTCATGACATGATTTTGGATATAATCGGACAGGCAGGAGGCCTTTATGGCTTTACTTACAACATAGGCGGAGCCTAAATCACGAAATTGCCTCGTCCAATACTTTGCCAGGAGTTACATGTACACATAAAAGATAGACATGAAAAAAGCAGCATTAACACTATTATTGACGGCAAGCGCTCTATTCGGAATGGCGCAAGGGCGCTTCCATGCATTAAACAAAATCGAGCTCGACTCCGATTCTTTGGCAGCCGCCATTGAGAGAGTTGTCCTCGACAAGAGCAAGTACAATCCCGAGAAGCAATATGCAACCCTGTTCTTCCATGGCGGCTATTTTGAGAATGGATTTTGCAGATTCGCCCAACTCTCAATAAGTTCGCTCAAGCAAAACAAATTTTCTGAAAAATACATCGGATACTTGTACATTTCAGGAGCATTCATATTTGTATACAAGCCGTCGATCGATGCCGACCGCAAATGGCTGAAAGTTCCCGACAAGCCCGAAACAAGGGATTTCCCATTCGAAGACGACGACAAATTGACAGGGTTTGACGGATGCGCTGATTGGGATTTTTTATTGCTGGGAAAAGACAATGTCATATTAACACGCAAACAAGAAAGGTGGTAAGATCATGAACAAGTTGTTTATACCAATTATGGCATTCCTATTGTTCTTGCCTTGCATAATCCATGCGCAAGAAAAGACTGTCATCAATCCGTCGGAATTTCGAGAAATCACATTGCCCGACAGCTTGCAAGCTGCCATCCGGAAACATATACTGTCCGCCGGCTTATACGACAAGTCCAAAGACATGGGCGCCATCACTTCATATTACATGCCATGCGAGCTATATCCAACCCTTGCAATAAAAATAGTATCGCAAAACAATGTTAGTTTCGAGCAGCCCACAGACAGCACCGAATTATGCAACTTCGCTTTTGTCGATGGATACCCGTTCATCTACCAAAACATCCGCGACCACAAGCACGATGCCGACAAGCCCATCTTCCCGACGGAAGCGACATGCAACCACACAGTTGTCATAAGCAAAACCCCCGAAGAAGGGAATACGACTTATATCGCTATGCCGGTTTGGCACTTCCTTTACATAAGCCAAGACACAATCATTCTGTTAAATAAAGAAACTGTCAAATTCCAATATGAAACTATCAAACATGAAAAAACAAGCGACTATCTGCATGAGATAAAAAGAACGCCCACCCTTACAGCAGGCTTGTATTGGGACGTTTCCACGCAAATAGTTGAAATGTCCTTGTCGAGCAATTCTGACGATCCGATTCGTGTTGTTGCCGCCATTTGCGATTCCGAAGGCAAGTCGCTGCAATCCAGGATAAGTAATTTAAAAGGACATGGGCATGACACCATTCGCTTCCCCATGGAAAGGCTCCAAGCAGGAACATATTTTGCCTTCATAACAGAATCTGACAACAACGTCACATTTGAATTTTCCAAACCATGAAAAATATTTTGTTTGTCACCCATGCGCACATCTTGCACGGGATGCCGATGGCCGACGTCAACAGCACCTCCGCGCAGCCTTCATTTTCCATAAATGGAAATCATAAAAAATATAAAGAATAATTTCGCTATTCAAGCATAAAACGGTATTTTTGTAGCGTAAAATGGCATTTGCCACACCTTAGAATATACAACAAACTTAATTAATAACTAAATCATTCAGAACTACTATGTGGTTAACAAATTCATCCTTAGGGAGAAAAGTCGTAATGTCCGTTACGGGGCTTTTTCTCATCCTATTTGTAACCTTTCACGTATTAATGAACACAGTAGCCCTGATCTCTCCAGACGGTTATAATCTGATTTGCGAGTTTTTAGGAGCGAATTGGTATGCATTGCTTGGCACAGCAATCTTAGCTGCCGGTTTCATTGTACACATTATTTATGCGTTTTGGCTTACGTTGCAAAACCGCAAAGCCCGCGGCAACGACCGCTATGCCGTCACTTCCCGCCCCAAAAGCGTGGAATGGGCATCGCAAAACATGCTTGTCCTCGGAATTGTCGTTGTGGCATTTTTGGTTGTCCACTTTGCGCAATTCTGGGCTAAAATGCAATTCGTCGAAGTTGCACACCAACTTGGCGCAAGCACGTCGGAAGACCTTCTTTTTGCTGCCGACGGCATGCACCACATCGAAAATGCCTTCTCGCAAATGTGGACGTTGCCTGTCTACGTAATCGGCTTGGTGGCTTTATGGTTTCACATGACACACGGCTTCTGGAGCTCGCTCCAATCGCTCGGTGCTTCAAACGGAAAATGGATTCCGCGCTTGCGCACTCTCGGAAACTGGTGGGCGACAATCGTCATTGCATTGTTTATCATCCAAGCAGTCGTTTTCACCTGCAAATTCGCGTAATTTCTCACTTCTAACCACTTATCACAATGGAAGATAATAAAAAAGAAACCGGCAAAATAATCGACAGCACAAGCATAATGAGCAACTATGCCGTCTATTCGGACGAAAAAATCGACTCGAAAATTCCGGAAGGGCCGATTGCCGAAAAATGGACGAATTTCAAAGCCCATCAAAAGCTCGTCAACCCTGCCAACAAACGCCACCTCGACATCATCGTGGTCGGAACAGGATTGGCCGGAGCGTCAGCAGCATCGACGCTTGGCGAAATGGGTTTCAACGTGCTGAATTTCTGCATACAAGATTCTCCCCGCCGCGCACACTCCATCGCAGCGCAAGGCGGTATCAACGCAGCTAAAAACTATCAAAACGACGGCGACTCGATCTATCGCCTATTCTACGATACTGTAAAAGGCGGCGACTTCCGCTCGCGCGAAGCCAACGTGTACCGCCTTGCAGAAGTGTCGAACAACATCATCGACCAATGCGTTGCACAAGGCGTTCCTTTTGCTCGCGAATATGGCGGCTTGCTTGCTAACCGCTCGTTTGGCGGCGCACAAGTGTCGCGTACGTTCTATGCGAAAGGACAAACCGGCCAGCAATTGCTGCTCGGCGCCTATTCGTCGCTCAACCGCCAAATCAAAAAAGGCACGGTTAAGTCGTTCGTTCGCCGCGAAATGCTCGACCTCGTCATTGTCGACGGACGCGCTCGCGGAATCATCGTGCGCAACCTCATCACCGGCGAAATTGAGCGCTACGCAGCCCACGCCGTTGTCGTTGCAACGGGCGGATACGGACGTGTGTTCTTCCTTTCCACAAACGCCATGGGATGCAACGGCTCTGCTGCCGTGCAATGCTACAAACACGGCGCATACTTGTCGAACCTTTGCTTCACGCAAATCCACCCGACTTGTATCCCGAAACACGGCGAAAACCAATCGAAACTCACCCTCATGTCGGAATCCCTCCGCAACGACGGACGCATCTGGGTTCCTAAAAAGAAAGAAGATGCCGAAGCAATTCGCGCCGGAAAATTGAAACCGACCGAAATAAAAGAAGAAGACCGCGACTACTATCTCGAACGCCGTTATCCGGCATTCGGAAACCTTTGCCCGCGCGACATCGCCAGCCGCGCTGCCAAAGAACGTTGCGACGCCGGCTATGGCGTAGGCACAGGCAATGCCGTATACCTCGACTTCTCCGAAGCAATTTCCCGACTTGGCAAGGATGTGATCGAAGCACGTTATGGAAACTTGTTCCAAATGTATGAAATGATCACCAACGACAATCCTTACGAGACGCCGATGATGATCTTCCCTGCTTCCCACTATACGATGGGCGGAATCTGGGTAGACTACGAATTGCAAACGTCGATCAAGGGACTTTTCGCAATCGGCGAAGCCAACTTCTCCGACCACGGCGGAAACCGCCTCGGCGCATCGGCCCTCATGCAAGGACTTGCCGACGGCTATTTCGTGCTGCCATACACGATGCAAAACTACTTGTCGGATCAAATCAAGGTGAAACACCCCGACACCGACGCGCCGGAATTTGTCGAAGCCGAAAAGAAAGTGCGCCAACGCATCGAACGCTTGATGAACATCAAGGGCAAACGTTCCGTCGATTCAATCCACAAAGAATTGGGATTGATCATGTGGAATCTCGTCGGCATGGGCCGCACGGCAGAAGGATTGATCCAAGCCATCGACCAAATCGACGCTTTGAAAAAAGAATTTGATACAAACTTGTTCATCCCGGGAGAAGCCGACACTCTCAATGTGGAACTTGAAAAAGCGCTCCGCCTCGAAGACTTCTTCACCATCGGACGCCTCATGGCCATCGACGCGCTCCACCGCAACGAATCGTGCGGCGCTCACTTCCGCGAAGAATACCAGACTGCCGACGGCGAAGCTCAACGCCGCGACGATCAGTACATGTATGTCAGCTGCTGGAAATATGCAGGCGAAGGCGAAAAGCCCGTCCTCATCAAAGAGCCGCTCAAATACGAGGCAATCCAAGTTCAAACACGTAATTACAAATCTTAACAACCCAGCCCTTAGGCATTTAAATTTTAGCTAATATGGAAAAATCTATAAACATAAAGTTAAAGATCTGGCGTCAACGCGGTCCTAAGGAGCCGGGTAGTTTCGTCGATTATTCACTTGACAATGTGCCGACCGACATCAGCTTCCTCGAAATGCTCGACATGCTCAACGAGCAACTCATCGAGCAAGGCGAAGAGCCGATTGTGTTCGACAACGACTGCCGCGAAGGCATTTGCGGAATGTGCTCGCTTTATATCAACGGAAATCCTCACGGCCCTGTGGGAAGCATCACGACATGCCAGCTCCACATGCGCAAATTCAACGATGGCGACACCATCACCATCGAGCCGTGGCGTTCGCACGCATTCCCCGTAATCCGCGACTTGATGGTCGACCGTTCGGCGTTCGACAAAATCCAACAAGCCGGAGGCTACGTGTCGTTCAATACCGGCGGCGCCGGCGATGCCAACGCAATTCCCATTTCGAAAGAAGCAGCCGACGAAGCCATGGATTCTGCCACTTGCATCGGTTGCGGCGCATGTGTCGCAGCTTGCAAGAACGGATCGGCCATGCTGTTCGTTTCTGCAAAAGTGAGCCAATTCGCGCTTCTTCCGCAAGGAAAAGTAGAAGCAGCTCGCCGCGTCCGCGCAATGGTAAGCAAAATGGACGAACTCGGCTTTGGCAACTGCACCAACACCGGCGCTTGCGCTGCTCAATGCCCGAAAAACATTTCGCTGAGCAACATCGCGCGCATGAATCGCGAATATTTGAAAATGAAATTCAAAGACTAACCGGTCTTTCAATCCTAAAAAAGAGCTTTGCCGACAGCGGCAAAGCTCTTTTTTCATTTGCTATAAGAAAATTTCTTTACTTCAACCCTTGGTCGCGAATATAGCGATTCATCGCTTCGCGCAAATCGCCATCGTAGTCGGCACGCCGCCCGCAATCGACAATGACGGTCAACGGATCTTTGTCGACAATGCGGTCAAGCATTTCCTGCATCGACGGGGCTTGCGGCAACGCGCTATATTCCTCATAAGTATAGGACAAAAACGCCACATCAGACGAAATGCCGCGATTGTCGAGCCAATAACCATTGTCGAGCGGCGTAGGCGTAACCAGCCGCCCGCCCACCTTCAAATCCGACGGAGCCGGATAGGAAACAATGCGTGTGCGGCTTTTATCCATGACCACCGGCACAAGTTGCGAATAGTCGCCTTTCATTTTATAAATATATACGTGCGGCGAAGCTATTCCGACACTACCCGCAGGCCGCATCGTTGCGACATTGCCGGCCGGCGACACTTGCGGCGTTTGACTGCTGCGGCATCCCGCCGCCAACACACATACGCCAAGCAAACACGCCGCTGCTGTTTTCTTCAAACCGGTTTCTCTCATCTCAAACATTCTTTTGATACAACTTAAAAGGATCGCCGGCATTCGCTTCGCGAGCTACCAACGGCGAAATCTCCGCCATGATGCACGGCGACGCCACAAGCACGGAAACATTGCGATCGCTCCGGAAAAAATCTGCTTTCGCTCCGGCCTCTTCCGCAATCAGCAATGCGGCACACACGTCCCATTCGTGCAAATTCAATTCCCAATAAGCATCCAAAAATCCGGCGCCCACATAGCAAATGTCGAGAGCGGCAGCGCCAAGGCGGCGCATGCCTCTGACGCGAGGCAGAACCCGCGCCACATTGTCCAAATTGTTGTCTGTCGAGACATCTTTATCGACTGGGAAGCCGGTCGACACAACGGCATGGCCCAAAACACGTTCGTCGCGGACGCGAATGCGCTTGCCGTTGAGATAGGCGCCTTCGCCGCGGACAGCCGTGAACAATTCGCCCAAATACGGGGCAAACACCACGGCAACGATCGTTTCGCCCTTATAGCGCAAGCCTATCGAAACACAAAAATTCGGCAATCCGCTACTGAAATTCGTCGTCCCGTCGAGCGGATCTACCACCCAACGATAATCGCCAAGGTTTTTGTCGCCGCCCGACTCTTCCGACAGAATGGAATGCTCCGGATATTTTTTGCGTATTTCCGCGACAATTGCGTCTTCGCTCGCCTTGTCGGCAGCAGTGACAATGTCGCTGTCATTGAGTTTTGAGCGTATATCCAACCGGTCGCCCCTAAAATATTCCATTTGGATGCGACCGGCTTCTTTTGCCCATTTTATGCTATCTTGCAGCAGTTGGCCCGTAGACGGCATGATGCCCTCCTATTCGTCTGTTTCCGGAATAATCGGCAATTGACGTTTGAACACTTCTTTGAAAGAAATCAGCGATTCCGTGCGAGAAAGACCAAGGCTTTGCAACTTTCCGTGAATGATGTTGAGCAAATGGCGATTGTCTTTTGCATACAACTTGATGAACATATCATACTGTCCGGTCGTGAAATGACATTCCACAACTTCCGGAATATCTTTCAAACGTTCCACCACCCGATCGAAATGAGATGGATCCTTCAAGAAAAATCCGACATAAGCGCAAGTGTTGAATCCCACGGCTGCCGGATCGACAAGCGACTCCGAACCGACTAACACGCCGGCTGCAATCAGTTTTTGGATGCGTTGATGAATGGCAGCACCCGACACGTTGCACTCGCGCGCAATTTCAAGATAAGGCTTTCGCGCATTGTTGGAAAGCATTTGCAAGATTTTATAATCCAAAGAATCCAATTGATAGTGTGACATATTATATATATTTTTTAAAAACCGTCGTTTCCATCCGTTCGCCATTTACAGAAAAGAAACCATCCTTCCTTTTTGCAAGACCCTGCCTCTCTCCCATGCACTTTACAACTGCTTCGTGGGAGACCATGCCGCTCGCCCAATGCTTCCCAACACGGAAACATCAACTGCAAAACAATTTCAAACGAGTTTGATTGTTTTGCGCTTGCCTTGCATTATATTTGCCAGTGCAAACAGCATTTTCCGCCCGCCTCAAACAGGCTCGGTTGCATTCTGTTAGCACTATCTTGTCTATAAATAAACAAACGCAAACAAATATAGTTCAAAAAAATGAATCAATATGGAAAAAATCAGAATTTCTTCAAAAAATAAATTCATCAACGATGTAATCGCCTTATATGAAACTGCTTTTCCACAAAACGAACGGCGCGAAACCGACGAATTGATTCGCCTAATCGACAATTGCCCCGAATTCCATTTCAATGTTTTTGCTGACGGAGAGCAATTCATCGGATTTTTCAGCACTTGGGAATGGCCCGATTTCCGCTATGGCGAGCACTTTGCCGTCTGCCCGTCGCACAGAGGAGGCGGCATCGGAACGCAAATCTTAAAATCCATTGCCGATGCCGACAACCGCTCGATGATTATCGAAGTAGAACCTCCATTCGACGACATTGCGCGCCGCAGAATCGAATTCTATCGCCGCAACGGGTTTCGCCTATGGGATTCCATTCGCTATGTGCAACCGCCCTACGCCGAAGGACGCGACGCCATAGAATTGAAATTAATGACATTCGGCGACATCGAATTGACAGAAAACGACGATAAAATCCGCCGCATCCACAAAGAAGTTTACGGAAAAGAATAACATCCTCGCCGTTTTTAACTAAGTTTGCGATATGAAACACATAATCCACGCAACAATCATCGCATTGGCCGGAATGCTTGCAGCATGCACCCATACCGACGAAAAGCCGACGCTCATGGTCAGCATATTGCCACAAAAATACGTATTGGACAAAATCGCAGACGGGAAGTTCTCGGTGGAATGCATGTTGGAAAAAGGAGAAAGTCCTGAAACTTTCGACCCGACCATGTCGCAAATGGCACGCCTTGCAACGTGCAAAGCATATTTCTTGATAGGCAACATGAGTTTCGAAGAAAAAATCGAAACCTACGCCGGCGAAACCGGCAACAAAATGGCCGTCGTAAATTCCACGGAAGGCATTGCGCCCATCTACAACCGCCACGGAGGGAACGATGCCGCCATCGACCCCCATGTTTGGATGTCGGTGGCAAACATGCGGAAAATGGCTCGCAACATGGCCAACGCCATGGCATCAATCGACAACGCAAACAAAACGCTATACGAAAAGAATTTTCAAAAATTGGACGCGGAACTTGCCGCTTTCCAAGACAGCCTGTCCGCTCAATTGCGCGGACATCGCGGCAAAGCCTTTGTCGTTTGGCATCCGGCACTGAGCTATTTCGCTCGCGATTACGGATTGGAGCAGATCAGCGTGGAATATGAAGGAAAAGAAGCTCCCGTCCGTTTTGTGGAAAACCAATTGTCGCACGCAAAAGAACGCGGCGCGACCATCTTTTTCCGGCAAATCGGCGGAGATTCGCGCCAAGCAGCAACCGTGAGCGCCCAACTGGGCATCAAATCCGTAGATATAAACCCGTTAAGCTACGAATGGAAATCCGAAATGCAACGAATAGCAGATGGAATCGCACAATAAAATTATTGAAATCTCCGATTTGACCGTCTCGTTCGACGGTTCAAAAGCATTGGATTCTGTTTCTGCCAATGTGGAGAAAGGCGATTTTATCGCCATCACCGGTCCCAATGGCGGCGGAAAAAGCACATTGCTGAAATCAATGCTCAAATTGCTGCGTCCCACCTCGGGAAGCGTCAAATATTATTGGGAAGGAGAAGCCGCCGAACGTTTGCGCTTCGGCTATCTGCCACAAAAAAGCAATATCGACAGCCGATTCCCCATTACGGTGGAAGAAACCGTAGCGTCCGGCCTGCTCGGCAACCGGCACAATTGGCACGGCTCTTATTCCTCCGACATGCGGCAACGCATCGATGCCACATTGGCGCTAATGGGAATCGATTCGCTCCGCCGGCAAACAATCGGAACCCTTTCGGGAGGGCAACTGCAACGCACATTGTTGGGACGTGCCATCATTTCCGACCCCGACATTGTCGTACTCGACGAACCCCTCTCTTACGTCGACCGCATGTTTGTCGAACAAATCTACGGAATCATCGCCGACATTTCAAAACGCGCCACCATCATCCTCGTGTCCCACGAAATGACCGTCATTTCCGAAATGGCAAACCGCCATTGGATTGTCGACCGCACGTTGCACGAATGTCATGCCACGCACCACTATCTGCATACTGAATGCGAGTGACACACGTTGCGCCACTCGCACACAGCTAACGCCATTCCAATTTAATGTTGGTCTAACTCTTGCCCGACAAATTCGCCGGATGCAGAATAGCGCAATTCTTTCACCGCGCCATTAGCTTCATAAATCTTCACCTTGAAACCGCCAAGTTCGCGTTCCACGCCATGGATTCGAGCTTCGGGGAATCGGGCAGCCACATCGGATTCAATCGCCGCCGGCAAAATTCCGGAAGGGAGCGTCGAGAAGTTGCTTTCCACCTTTTGCCATTCGCCGTTTTCATTGAATTCCATCTCCGTCCCGTCGCTCAAAACAACGTCATAATCCTTGCGTCCGTCATCTTTGTCTTGAATGATGTGCACAATATCCGCGTTCGGATAATAACGCTTGATGAACTGTTGCGCGGCATCGGGCAATTCGTCAAAATCAATGTTTTTTTCGTCGTCGCACGACGAGAACATCGCCAACGTCACACATGCCATGCAGGCAATCAAAACGTTGAAAAAATTTCGTGTTGCTTTCATACTGTTCCCTTAAAATTTTAATACTTCTTGTTATTCTCAATCACATAATCATATACAATTTTCGAAACGCCGGCAATAATCGATTCCGTTGTTTCCGGCGACTCGCTCGAATCCTTCACAAAAACGGCAAGCGTATAAGTTATTCCGCCGGGCAATTCCACGATTCCAATGTCGTTCACAGCCACGAGCTGCCCGCGTGCATTATATCCGCCCGTGCCTGTCTTATGGTACACGACAGCGCCGGTATCAGTCAACGGGTGCGGAATCCGGTTCAATCCTGTTTCACATGCCCCTATCGTTTGCATGACATGGCCAAACAACGGCCGCTCTTTCGCCTCCTCTCCAAGCACGTTCAAAAGCCGAACGGCAGCAAGCGGCGTGCTGTAATTCAAATAGCAATCATCCGGATGGAAATGCATTTGCTCTTCCGTGCATCGAATGTTGCATTCCTGCACGCCAATGGAATGCACATACCTTTCGACAACGGCAGTCCCTCCCACGAAACGAAAAAGGATGTCGCAAGCATTGTTGTCGCTTAGCTGCAAAGAGTAATTCAGCAATTCTTCCACCGTCATTTGAAAGCCGCCGTTCGGACGCGCATCGCGAAGCGGGCTGTACGTGTCGGGCAACAAATCGGCTTTCGCGACCTCCACTTCTGTGTCGAGCGGCAACCGGCGGCGCTCCATCATATCGGCAACGGCCATGCCAAGAGGCAATTTCACCACACTGAGCATCGGATAGCGCCGGTTGTTGTTCACGCTCAACGTATCGCCGTCGGGCAACATCACGGCAACTCCGGTTTCCGCCTTAAAACCTGCGACAAACTGCCCAATGCTGTCGCGCAACGCGCCATGCCCCGACGCCGAAACGTTTCCAAGCCCCGACAATGCGACAAGCGCGACTGACAATATCACATTTTTCATACGACAAAGATAACGAAAGGTGAGTGCAGAAGAAAAAGAATTTATTCATTTTTCTTGCGAGGAAAAAGAAAATATCGTAGATTTGCAGCCGGAAAAGGTTCGCGAAAAAACGCGCGATTAAAAGGGAACGCCGTGAAATCCGGCGACAGTACCCGCTGCTGTGATTCTCGCCGAGCCTCGGACAACAATGTCACTGCGAAGTTCTGTGCTTCGCGGGAAGGCGTTCGAGGGGAGAGATAAGTCAGAAGACCTACCATTTTCCTAACAGCTCGATTAATTTCAATGCTTTCGGGAGTTAAAGCAATGAGAGCAACGGAATCCGCACAGGCTTTTCTGACTTAAAACAATGTGAGATTTCCTTCTGCTTTCTTTTTTACCTTCTTGTCAGGCATCGGAGTTGATCAATCATTTGAATTGTGATTTTATTCAAATATTGTTTAACTAAAAACGAATGCTTATGAAACGAATGCTTTACGCATTACTGTTGGCCGCATTGCAAATTGCATGGGCAATTGTCCCTGCTTCGGCACAAGAGACAGTTTTAATGCCTCGTTGGGGCAAAGAAACCGTTTCCGTAACCGATGAAATAGTCTTCTACGACTACAAAGGCACCGACAACATTGCCAGCAGCACCATGAACAATTCGCTAGCCACAATTGTATTTCGCCCTGCCTCAGCAGGACAAGTGATTCAAATCACGTTCGAAGAATTCGACGTGCAAAGCGATTTTGGCTCCTATATGGGCTATGTAAACGTATACAACGGGGAAGTCGACCCCGGAAACACTTTCGCTTATCCATCGACTACCTCGGAAGTAACAGCCAATTCGACGCTCCCCGATGGCGATATCATAGCCACATTGGACGGAGAGTATTACGATCAATCGTATCTCTCAACAGCAGCCGACGGGTCTCTGTCGGTCGGCTTCATCTACCGTTACGCCAAATCATGCAACGGCTGGGTCGCTCGCGTAAAAGCCATATCCGTAGAGGATATGGAAGTGACCGGAGCCGGAGCCGATTATAGCAGAATCGATGCCGCGCCTTCCGGGAAAACAGCCATAGGATTCGCTGGATTTTATGTTGATGCCACAGGCATCCTTAATCCGGAAAATTTAACTGCCGTAAGTTTCTCCATTCCGACCAATGAAAGCGTATTCAGTCCTTCCGATTTGAAACTATACGCAGGCATCGGTTCCGATTTTAGCGATGTCGAACCGATTGAAACAACGTTGGAAGAAAATGGTGGCATATATACGATGCGACTTGCGCAACCTTTAAAAGAAGGTCGCAACTATTTCACCATCGCCGGCGACATCAACACAGAAGCTGCCTTTGGAGCAAATGTCCAAATAAAAATAGAATCGACAAGCACTACATCGCACCCTGATGGAATTGATGGTTTTGCAACAGCCGAACCGGCGACCGTAACAATTCCATACGTGGTGCTTATGTCGGCAGAACCGGCAAGCTATACCATCGGGGACAATGAAATCGTCTTGTTTGACGATGGCGGGGAAAACGGGAAAATTTCCGACAAATACGAAGGCAGCGTCACTTTCCGCCCATCGGAAACAGGCAAAGCCATTCAAATCGACTTTACAAACGTGGGCTTGTACGAAGCGTTTTCCGGCAGCGATTCATATAACGACATCTTAAAAGTATACGACGGGGCCACAGTCGACGAAACTGCGCTCAACACACAAGTTTTCGACAATTCCCCCGTTAAGGTTCGCTCCATGGCCGCCGACGGCTCGCTCACGGTGTATCTAAAATCAGTCACCGGCGATTATTATCGCGGCGAAGGCTTTAAAGCCGTAGTGTCGCAATATACGCCGACGCAAATGACCGTGACCGGCATCACGACAGAACAAGTCGCAGGCAAAGCATGCGCGGGCGACACGGACAAAGCTGTTTTGAAAATAAACGTAGCAACTGAAAACACAATTTCTTTGACCGCTGAATCTTTGAAATTCACAACCGAAGGATCAAGCAATATATCACATTTAGGGCAAGCCACAGTCTATTATACCGGCAAATCCGACCAATTCTCAACCGGGACAAAATTCGGAGAAACGACAGCAACCGGATTAGATGAGTTTTCTGTCGCCGGCAACCAAAAACTTGTCGAAGGAAATAACTATTTCTGGTTGACATACGACATAGACGCACGAGCTCAAAATGGGGAAACTTACGATGCGGGATGCTTGGAAGTAACGCTTTCCGGCAATCAGCAAATAGTTGAAAATGGCAGCCCGGAAGGAGCGCTCGAAATTGAAAACATCTTATATTCCACAGTTGGAACTGTCGAAAAAACAGTTTATGGAAGTTTAGCATTCAAAAGCACCCCTAACGAGCGTCCCTACTACGACGGTTATCAACCGGAAGAAGGCGACCAAACCACTACGTTTGTACCGGGGACTGAAGGCATGATCATCGAACTCGATTTCTCTTCGTTCGATTTATATTACGGCACAAACAGTTGGACTCCGAAAGCAAAATTTGAAGTCTACAGCGGGCGCGATGCCAATGGCGAATTGCTTTGGTCGCTCGCCTCAGCAGATGAAAAATCGACAGGACCGGGGCGCATCTTGCGTTCGCGAGCATCCGACGGAACACTTACCGTAGTGTTCAACGCCAATACCACATCATCAAGCTATACGGCTGCCGGATGGGATGCAGAAGTGCGCGAATACAAATCTAAACCCATGGCGCTCAAATCCATTTCCGCAAATCAAGCCAGCAACGAAATTTTAGTCAAAGGAACGAAAAATGCTGAAATCATAAGCATCAACATAGGAACAGGAGGGAATCTCAACCCATTGCAATTAAGCAAATTCACAATCGACTTAAAAGGTAGCCAAAACGCAATAGACAAGCTTCATGTCTACTCCACAGGCTCGAAAAATGAAATGGCCGCAACGTCTCCGCTTGTTTCGTTCGACATTACAAACGAAATGACTGAAATCGAAGTTGAATTCGATGCGCCAATCAGCCTGCTGGAAGGCGACAACTATTATTGGATTGCATACGACATCAAAGATGATGCCGCAGCCGAAGCCACACTCGATGCAGCCATCAAATCGGCCGTCATCGCCAATGAAACCATTCCGGTGGCAACAGAAGCAGGAGATCCGGAAGGCGCCCGTGTGGTCAAAAACATCTACATGCTCCAAAACGGCGACAATGGTGAAATCATTGTCGGCAAAGAATCCTTGATATTTTATGACGAAGGCGGACCCGACGGGCAAACGTCAAAGAACTTCGAAGGACACGTCACGTTTGTTCCGGAGGAAGCAGGAAAAGCCATCAAATTGACTTTCACAAAATTCGGCGTAAGCAGCAACGACACTTTCGCTGTCGACCTCGGTGCTGAAGTCAAAACCACACACGATTACAAATTCGACTACTACACCACTCCCGACGGACCAATCGTTTCAACATCCGACGATGGAAAAATAACAGTCTATTTCCGATGTCCATCATACAGCACAACCAGCGACGGATGGGAGATTGAAATAAGCCAATACGAATTGCAGCCCCTCAGCATCACCTCTGTCGATGTGGAAACCGTCGCTTCGGACAATGCATTGAAAGGAGCAACTAATTTGCCCATGCTTCATGTCAGCGTCAATGTGGCAGGCGACAAAGGCGACTTGCAATTCTCTCAATTCGACGTATCAACCGGCGGCTCTACCGACGGTGTCATTTCTGCCATGTCGATTTTCTCGACGGGGACAAACAATGCTTTCTCTGTTTCAAACCGCATCGGTGGTTCGACAGGATTGCAACAAGAAATAACAACCAATTATGCCATCACAGCTCCGGGAACATACCACTTCTGGATAGCATGCGACATTTCACAATCTGCCATACCGGGCGACATGGTGAAAGCAACGCTCGTTTCGCTCATTGCCAACAATGCCGAATATGAACCGCAAAACGAAATTTCTGCACAGTTGACAGTGAAGAAAGGAAAAAGCGGCACATTCTCCGTTGGAAAAAATGGAAACTATGCAACGATTCAAGCTGCCATTGATGATATCGCGACCGGAATTGATGGCCCCATCGTAATAAATATCGCAACAGGAACATACAACGAGCTAGTCACTGTGCCGGAAATTGCAGGCACATCAGAAATCAACACGATCACGCTTCAATCTGAAAGCGGCAACTACGCGGATGTGACCATTTCTTACAACTACTATTCCGAACCTCCCTATTCCGACGACAAAATGGCCGAAGAATATGGCGTATTCACTTTCTCCGGCGTTGATTATTTCACGCTGAAAAACGTGACCGTCACAACGACCGACCTCACTTTTCCGTCGGTAGTACATGTGCGCAACAAAAGCCGGCATTGCACCGTCGACCATTGCCATGTATATGCCGAGCGTTCGGAATCTGCAACGGGAACCGACATCAACCTCATCTATCAATATGCTAAAAACGAAGCCGATTGCAACAATGACCATTTCGCGGTGCGCAATTCTCTTATCGAAGGAGGCTACATTGGGTTGCGCATTGCAGGAACATCGTTTGTCGCACTTCCGAAACAAGTCGGTTCGCTTGTCGAGAACAATACGTTCCGCAATCAGGGTTCTAAATCGCTCTATTCGCCAAGCCGCGACATAGATTTCACAATCCGCGGGAACGTATTCGAAAACACGAAAACTCAAAAAACAGATTTCCAAGCAATCGACATTGAAACATCAGAAGGATTGATCGTTGAAAGCAATTCCTTCTATATCAACCTGCCTGTATATGCGACGGCTATGAACATTCGAAAAGCATCCGGAACGGCAGAAAAACACGGACGCATCGTCAATAATGAAATAGCCTTAACCAGTCCCGGAGCGAGCACGACGACAGGCATCAAGCTCAACAGCCCATCGTCATGCCTTGACATCGCATACAACACAGTCCTTGTTACCAACGATGCCGAATTGGGTGGAGGCGTAGCTCTCTATATCAACGACCAAATGACCGACATGACCGTCAGAAACAACATTTTGCAAGTTGAAGACGGTGGCGTCGTATACCGTTTCTACAAAGAAACGTGCATTGATGGCATTGCATTCTCCAACAATGTTTTGTCGACCACAGGGACATCATTTGCCAAGACAAGCAGTTCCACGACTATCGACACTTATGAAGATTGGGTGCAACGTTCCGGCGAGACAAACAGCATCAACCGCGCTGTAACATTCCTTTCATCGTCGATCTTGTATCCTGCCGACGAAAGTATCTTGTCGCAAGCCATGCCGCTTGATTTCGCGACTACCGACAAGGAAGGCACTCCACGCGATCCCTCGACACCGACCATTGGCGCATACGAATACAGCGAAGACACTGAAACTCCGGCTTATGCCGAAGGATATCCGGCAATCGGCGGCATCACGCACGTTTCTGCCGAAGCCCGCCTGATGAGCACAACCAATGCAGTTGTCCATTTGCTTGTCCGACCGACTTCCGAACCTGCCCCGACAGCAGACGAAATCGATGCTTCCAGCTTGAAAATCGAGTTGCGCAAAGGAAAAGAGGCTGCAATCAAATTGGAAGGACTTGCACGTCAAACCGAATACAAGCTGTATAGCATTTTGTCGAATCTGACAGGTTCCTCGGTTTCAGAAATACTTGAAAGCGAACCTTTCACTACAAGCTATACGCCGACAGCAGTTTCCACGTTTGAAGATGTGACGACGACTGAGGACGGTTTCGACGACGGCACGGCATCTTTCACGGGATTCTCAATCGAATCGACAACCGATGCAGTAGTGGAAGGCGACAAGGTCGCCAAAATAGGTGAAAATGCAGTCGTCACTCTTGCCAACACCGACAAAGGCCTTCCTTTAACCGGATTCTTCTTGAAATCGGACGGCAATGTCACAATCACCATCTACGACGGCAATGGAGAGATACACCCATATACGGAAGAATCGACTTACGATACATGGATTTTCTACAATTTGAAAGACAAAGGCACAATCACCGCATTGGAAATGGCAACAAATGGAAACGCTTATATCGACAATTTCAGCGGAGAACCGCTTCCAATTGAAATTGCAACTGCCGAAACTGAAATTGCAGCCACAGAAGGCTCTCGCGCCACATTGTCGGCCACAGCCACCGGCGGCGTCGCGCCCTATTCTTTCTCGTGGAAAGACGCCATGCGCAACGAAATTGCAACAACCGCATCTTGCCAAACTCCCGAATTGTCCCATTCCGGCGCATACACCGTCGAAGCAACCGATGCTTGGGGCAACTCGGCAAATGCCCGCGTGCTAGTCTACGTGGAAGGCTCGTCGCATGTGGCCACGTTCGACGACAATTACCTCGACGATGAAAGCTACTACAACGGTCTCGGAGAGGACGATTCCGACTGGACAAGTCCCGGAACAGATTCTAAATTTTTCAGCGGCTCATACAGTTTCGACACAAACAGGCACAGCGATTCTTGGTGGGGCGGCTTTGGCATCTCAAACCAAACATCGACCGATTTCGCTTCGCTTTCCGACCAATTCAAATCGGCTGCCGGTGGCGGACATGAATCGGCCAACTATGCCGTCGTTTACAGCTACGACGGAGCATTCTACTACATCAACCCGACCCATGCCGGCGCGGAAGGCAGCAGCGTTGAGGGATTCTACGTCACAAACGCAGCCTATGCCGCAGATGCCATTGTAAACGGCGACGGCATGACTGCCGGCAGCTTTGCCAAAGGCGATTGGTTCAAACTGATTGTCAAGGGAGAAAAGCCGGATGGCTCGGTTTCGACAGTCGAATATTATTTAGCCGACTACCGCTCGGAAAACGAACCCGACCATTATTACCTCGACACGTGGCAATGGGTGGACCTCCGCCCGTTAGGCACGGTGACAAAAATATCGTTCGCTTTCGACGGTTCAAGGAAAAACTCTTACGGTCTGACAACGCCTACCTACTTCTGTATGGACGATTTCGGAGGAACGCGCGAAATATTCGACGCTCCGACGCAATTGGCAGGCACGTCGAAACCGGCATTTGTCAACTTGCGCGAAATCTTCAATTTGGACGACGATGCTTCTTCCGTTGCATTCGAGCTCGAAGATGCCTACGACACCGACAAAGCCTCTTTGACAATCGATGGCGAAAATCTATGCATCGAGGGGCTGCAAGACCAAACGGCATTGGAAACCGTGGTCAGCGCCATGCAACGGGGCAAACTGCAATTTGCATGCATTCCAATTGAAATCGACGAAGCAAAAGCCGGTGTTGCCCTCTTGCCGGAAGAACCGCAAGTGCGCATTTTCCCGATTCCGGCCACCGACGTGCTGAACATCCGCACGACAATGACCGGCTACACGGCCACTGTCTACACTGCCGAAGGAGTCCAAGCTATAGCAGAAACCAATTGCAATGGCAATATCACGCTGCCCGTGTCGCAACTTGCAAAAGGCGTCTATGTCCTTGTTTTGCGCAACGAGGCACGCACTGTGGTTGAACGTTTCATTGTAAAATAATTAATAGTTTTGTTTATAGTTTAGAGTGACTTTCCGCCCGGCACGTGAGTGTCGGGCGGTTTTTCTACAAATTGAACAAGCCCTTTGTATTGCACTCACCTTTTTCGTACCTTTGCAATTGGAATGGAAACTGCATTATATTTGATACCGTCGACACTCAGCGATGAGCCTGTCGAAAAGGTTATTCCGACATATAATTTGGAAATAATTCGAGAATTACGCTTTTTCATTGTGGAAAACGTAAGGACTGCGCGTCGCTTTTTAAAAAAATGCGATCGCTCAATCGACATTGACGCGCTTACGTTTTTCACGCTCGACGAGCACACGCGACCCGAAGACATTTCCGGCTTTCTTGCCCCATTGGCAGACGGACATCCGATGGGCGTCATTTCAGAGGCAGGCTGTCCTGCCGTTGCCGATCCCGGCGCCGAAGCCGTTGCAGCGGCCCATCGGCGCGGTTTCAAAGTTGTCCCGCTTGTCGGCCCGTCGAGCATCCTGCTGTCGCTGATGGCCTCCGGATTCAACGGGCAATGTTTCGCATTTCATGGCTACCTCCCCATCGAAGCGGAAAAACGAAAGAAAAAAATCCACGAGCTGGAACGGGCTGCGTCCATGAAGCAAACACAAATATTCATCGAAACTCCCTATCGCAACAATAAGCTAATGGCCGATTTATGCAATTCGCTTGCCGGAAACCTGCGACTTTGCGTGGCTTGCGACTTGACAAGCGAAAACGAGCAAATAACCACCCGCACAATTGCCGAATGGCGAAAATCGGAATACGACTACGGGAAACGTCCCGCCATATTTTTACTATGCCAATAAAGAAAAAATATAAAACCACTGCCGGCGCAATGCAAGGCTCTTTGTTCGACGAAGAATTTTCCGAAGATTCTGCATCGGGAATTGCCGGGCTGTCGGGCGGCATCGACATGCGGCGAAACGTTCAATCCGAAAAACGCTCCGAACTTTCCGCGCCCGTCGCCGAAATAAACGACTCTGGCGTTTTCCGATTCCTGAGTTTCGGCAGCGGAAGCAGCGGAAATTGCTCTTTCATTGGCAACGAAAACGGCGGCTTTCTCATTGATGCCGGAATCGACATTAAATTTGTAATCGAAAAATTAGCCGAAAACAATATCGCCCCGGAAGCCATCAAAGGCATTTGCCTCACCCACGACCATGGCGACCACATCCGTTATGCCTATGCATTCCTGCGCAAATACCGCACCATCGGGCTCTTTTGCACAAACCGCGTGTTAAACGGCATTTTGCGCCGCCACAACATTTCCCGCCGCATCAAAGACTACCATGTGGCAATCTACAAAGAAATTCCTTTCAAATTGGGAGATTTTGAAATCACGGCATTCGACGTGCCGCACGATGGCAGTTGCAATTCCGGATTTTCCATCGCCTACGGCGACGCCCGCTTCGTCCTCGCCACCGATCTCGGCTCCGTATCTGAACGGGCTCGGCACTATATGGAAAATGCCGACTATTTGGTGATCGAAAGCAATTACGACGCGAAAATGCTCGAAGAAGGCGAATATCCCGACTATCTGAAAAGCCGCATCCGCGCCGAAAACGGACATTTGGACAATGCAGACGCTGCCGCTTTTTTGAAAGAAATATATTCGAAAAGGCTGAAATATGTGTTCTTATGCCATTTAAGCAACGACAACAATCGCCCTGAAATCGCACGGCAAACGATAGAAAAAGCTTTGCTCGAAGCAGGCGCCAGCGTCGGAGACGCATCAGATTCGTTGCTCGATCGCGCCAAGGACGTCCAACTGACCGTATTGCCCCGCCACGAAGCAACGCGGTGTTTTAAATTCCACGTCCGTTTGAAATAAATAAAACACCTCGCTCATGAAAAAAATTTGCTGCATCGGACATATCACGCTTGACAAAATCATAACGCCCGACCGCGAAGCATACATGCCCGGAGGCACTGCCTTCTATTTCGCACACGCCATCTGCAATCTCGACCCCGCTGCCAAATTTGAGCTCATCACGGCTGTCGGCAAATCTGAAATGCAGACCGTCAGCGAGTTGCAAGCACGCGGCATAAGCGTCCGTGCGCTTCCAAGCCGCCACTCCGTGTTTTTCGAAAACCGCTATGGCGCAAATCAAAACAACCGCACGCAACGGGTGCTTGCCAAAGCCGACCCGTTTACGCCAAAAATGCTGGAAAACGCAGAAGCCGACATTTTCCACCTCGGCAGCTTGCTCGCCGACGACTTCTCTATCGATGTGTTTGAAATGCTGTCGGCAAAAGGAACGCTTTCTGTCGACGCGCAAGGATATTTGCGAGAAGTGCGCGGCGAAAAAGTGTATTCCATCGATTGGAAAAACAAGCGCGACTATTTGAAATATGTCGACATTCTGAAAGTCAACGAATTTGAAATCGAATCGCTCACAGGAAGCGCCGACACGCGGACAGCAGCATTGCACTTGGCTGAATGGGGCGTAAAAGAGACATGCATCACCTTGGGCAGCTACGGCTCTGTCATTTTCGACGGAAATACGTTCTACGACATACCGGCGTACCCCATACGAAAAATAGTCGATGCCACCGGATGCGGCGACACCTATTCCGCCGGCTATCTCTATATGCGTGCCAACGATGCCCCAATCGAAGATGCCGGATGCTTTGCAGCGGCAATGTCGTCGCTCAAATTGGCTCATTCAGGACCCTTCAACGGAACGGCAACCGACATCCGTCGCCTAATTGCCAACAGCGGCTTGTCGGCTGAAATCCACTCGGCATGATCTTTTTTTCGTTCAACCGGAGGAAGGCATTTATCCCACTCCGCGATGCAAATCAAAATTCTTCTTTGCTTTGCTCCCAACTTTCATTAATTTTGCAAATCAAAAAAAACGAACAAATATGAAAAAAATCATACTTACAGGCGATCGTCCAACCGGTCGACTTCATTTAGGCCACTACGTGGGTTCTTTGCGCCGTCGCGTGGAGTTGCAAGAATCAGGCGAATACGATAAAATCTATGTCATGATTGCCGACGCGCAAGCATTGACCGACAACGCCGACAATCCGGAAAAAATACGCCAAAACATCATTGAAGTTGCCCTCGACTACCTTTCCGTGGGCATCGATCCTGCAAAAACAACAATTTTCATACAATCGCAAGTGCCGGAACTGACAGAATTGGCATTCTACTACATGAATCTCGTGACGGTGTCGCGTGTGCAACGCAACCCGACTGTCAAGACCGAAATCAAAATGCGCAATTTCGAGACAAGCATCCCTGTCGGGTTCTTCTGCTATCCCGTCAGCCAAGCCTCCGACATAACGGCATTTAAAGCGACCACCGTGCCGGCCGGCGAGGACCAAGCGCCAATGATTGAATTGACTCGGGAAATCGTCAACCGATTCAACCACGTGTATGGCGAAACGCTTGTCGAGCCGGAAATTCTGTTGCCTTCGAACGCAGCTTGCATGCGGTTGCCCGGGACAGACGGCAAAGCAAAAATGAGCAAATCGCTCGGAAACTGCATCTATCTTTCCGACACGGCAAAAGAAGTTGCAAAAAAGGTGAAAAGCATGTACACCGACCCGTTGCACCTCAACATCTCCGACCCCGGACATCTTGAAGGCAACTGCCCCTTCATCTATTTGGATGCGCTATGCAACGACTCTCTCGTGAAACGGTATTGCCCCGACTACAACTCCCTGCAAGAAATGAAGGACCATTACGTGCGTGGCGGGCTTGGCGACGGAACAGTCAAAAAGCTGCTTGCCAACGTGCTTGAAGAAGAACTTGCACCAATTCGCGAACGCCGCCACTATTTCGAGCAAGACATTGCAGGCGTGTTCGACATCTTGCGAAAAGGAAGCGAAGAAGCCCGCGCCGTTGCCGCGCGAACTCTCAGCGAGGTTCGCAAAGCCATGCGCATCGACTACTTCGACGACAACAAACTGATCGCAGAGCAAGTCAAGAAATATTCAAGCAAATAAAAAAACGCCTGCCGGCATTTTTCCGCTTGCCGCAAAATAGGCAGCGCGTTTTTCCGCATCTTTATAATTCTACGGCTGATGCAACTGCTCTCCATAGCTAAGAGTCTGAAATACAACTATGTCTTCCTCTGTTTGCGAAGCAATAGGGGAAGTGGCTCGATAGAGCCGAAGGGGTTGATCGTCAGCCGCATAGCGGCTTTATTCAGTTGAGGGTTGAGGGATGAGAGTTGAGAGACTGGAAAACGCACGGTTATATGCAACTCAACCATAAACCCTCAACCCCTAAACCACAAACCATCAACTGCTACCGGCAATGTCTTCCTCTGTGTCGCCATGCCAATGGCGATATAGGGGAAGTGGCGAGCTTGCGAGCCGAAGGGGTTGGCCCACAGCCGCAAAGCGGCTTTCCT